>Ga0256840_1003592_pt1 | contig 12377 bp, 11 predicted proteins | sample 355202metaG_FD_185969 | JGI IMG/M metagenome (GOLD analysis project Ga0256840, IMG submission 185969) | Hydrothermal vent microbial communities from Mid Atlantic Ridge, Atlantic Ocean - 355-202 | ecosystem: Environmental > Aquatic > Marine > Hydrothermal vents | place: Atlantic Ocean: Mid...
TTCATCGGCAACACCTTCGGATGTTTGTACCGTAGCAATGTTCGGGTTAATCAGTACGGTTTTAATACCTTCTTCTTTGAGCGCTTTTAATGCTTGTGAGCCTGAATAATCAAACTCACCGGCTTCGCCGATTTTTAAGGCTCCGGAACCAAGAATTAATACTTTTGTAATTTTTTTATCCATCTTAATTAATTTGATAATGTTTTTATTTTCAGATATTTACAGATTTGAACAGAGATTATTTTTTGTTTAAAAACACCTTCGATGTTATTACTTAAAGCACTTAGAACATTTAGTTTGCCTTCGGCAAAAATTTTTAGCCACAGATATACTCAAATCCGCCAGTGGTCGGACACGTGAACACAGATATTTAAAGCATCTGCGATGCTTTATTTTAAGCACTTAAAACACTTTGTTTGCCTGCGGCAAAAACTTTTTGTCCACAGATGAACACAGATGAACGCAGATGTTTAAAACATCTGCGATGTTTTTTATGCACTGAAAAAAGAACTTTGTGTTTGCCCTCGGCAAAAGTTTTCAACCACAGATCCGCCAGTAGTCGGCCAGGTAAAACAGATGAACACAGATATATTTTGTATATGGATACAGTTACCGGAAACCTATTTCTCATAATTTCTAACAATCAGCCAAAAATCAAACAATTTTATCTATTTAACCATATATTTAATCACCGCTAAGTATGCTAAAAACACTAAAGTTGCCTTCGGCAAAATGTTTTAACCACAGATATACTCAAATGAACACAGATAGATTTTGTTTAAGCTACCAGAGTCCAGTAACCAGAAACCAGCGACCGGACAGCTCAAAATCTCTAACAAACCGCTTAAAATCTAACAACGTTTAATCACCTAACAGCTTATTTATTGCTTTTTCTACTTTTTCAAATTCAAATTGCTTGATTATCTTATTCATTTTATCCGCTATTTTATCGTTGCAAAGGTTTCCTATACTGCCTTCGTGTGTATGATTTACCGTTTTACCGGGATTAAAATTTCCTGCGGCTATATCTAAACCTACTTTTTTATAGGCATCTCTAAAAGGCATTCCACCAATTACCAGTTTGTTTACTTCTTCTACACTAAACAAATATTCGTATTTCTTATCGTCTAAAATATCTTTGTTTACTTTTATATTTCCCAACATAAAATTTAAAATCTCTATGCAGGTATTCATTTCGTCAAAAACCGGAATGAAATTTTCTTTAATTATTTGCAAATCACGAAAATAACCGATCGGTAAATTATTGGTAATAAGCATTATTTCGTTAGGTAATGCCTGTATTTTGTTGCATTTTGCCCGTAAAAGCTCAAATACATCGGGATTCTTTTTGTGGGGCATTATGCTTGAACCGGTAGTTAATTCATCGGGTAAGCTAACAAAACCAAAATTTTGGCTCATAAACAAATTAAAATCCATACTAAATTTGGCTATTGTTGCCGCAAATGAGGATAATGCAAAAGCGGTTACCCGCTCTGTTTTTCCCCTGCCCATTTGTGCATAAACCACATTGTAGTTCATTTGTTCAAAGCCCAATAAGTCGGTTGTCATTTGCCGATTAAGCGGAAAAGATGAGCCATAACCTGCTGCCGAGCCTAAAGGATTTTGATTAACAATTTTATAAGCTGCCAATAACTGTTGCATATCATCGGTAAGGCTTTCGGCATAAGCACCAAACCATAAACCAAAAGATGATGGCATGGCTACTTGAAGGTGCGTGTATCCGGGCATTAAAACATTTTTGTATTTTTCGCTTTGTGCAATAAAATTTTGAAATAGGCTTTCGGTATTTTGTACTAACTCTTGGATTTTTGCACGAATAAACAGTTTTAAATCAAGAAGGACTTGATCGTTACGCGAACGTCCGTTGTGGATTTTTTTACCGGTATCCCCTAATTTTTCCGTAAGTAATAACTCTATTTGGGAATGAATATCTTCAATACCTTCTTCTATTTGCAATTTTCCTTCGTGATTTTGTTGATAAATATTTCTTAATTCGTTTAGTATATCGCTTAGTTCTTTTTCGGTGAGCAAACCTATACTTTGAAGCATTATACAATGAGCCATTGAACCAATTATATCTTGTTCGGCAAGATACATATCCAATTCTCTGTCTTTACCTACGGTAAAAAGCTCAATCTTTTTGTTCACTTCTGTTCCTTTATCCCAAAGTTTCATTTTTATATTTTTTTTAAAATTTTAATCTAAACATCTACGATGCTTTATTTTAAGCACTTGAAACACTTTGTTTGCATTCGGCAAATTTTTCAGCCACAGATATAAGCAGATGAACACAGATGTTGTAATTATCATTAATCAATTTGCTTTAAGTCATACAAATTTTAACAATTTAACAATCTGCCGGTAGTCGGACAAGTTTTAACCATTTAACAATTTAACAATTCAATATAAATATCTATTCCATGTTTCATTTCATCAAGATAGATATATTCATCGGCAGTATGTGAACGCCCTGATTGTCCGGGGCCAATTTTTAATGAAGGAAAATTCATTAAAGCTTGGTCGGATAATGTAGGCGAACCAAAGGTTTTTATACCTAATTTCTTAATACGCCGAACAATTTCATGATTTTCATCAATTGATGAAGAATTTAATCGAAAGGAACGTGCTTTTACTTCAGATTTTAAGATCTTATCAATTATTTCAAATACTTCTTTGTTGCTATAGTGTTCGTTGGTGCGCACATCTATAACAAAATCACAAATTTCGGGTATTACATTATGCTGTGTACCCGCATTTATTTGCGTTACAGTTGTTTTAACTTCTCCTAAAAAATCCGAAACTTTGTCAAAATGATATTCTTCTATTTTTTTAATATCATTAATCGCTATCGAAATGGCATTAATGCCTTCGTTACGGGCTGCATGCCCTGCTTTACCATGTGCCATACAATCTAACACCATTAAACCTTTTTCGGCAACAGCTGCTTGCATACCGGTAGGTTCACCCACTATGGCAAAATCTATTTTTCCCAAATCGTCTAATACAGATGCTATGCCCTTTTTTCCGGATATTTCTTCTTCGGCACTTGCCAAAAAAATAAAATTGTATTTATTATTCTTTTGTTTTGAAAGATATAAAAAACTCATTAATAAAGATACTAAACTTGCCCCCGCATCATTACTTCCCAAACCGTAAAGTTTCCCATTTTTTTCAAGAGGCTCAAAAGGATTTAATGTCCAAGAAGAAACGGGTTTGACCGTATCGTGATGAGAATTTAACAAAACAAGCGGATTTTCAGGATTTGTAAAATGAGTTGCCCAAACATTATTAAATTTACGGGAAACAGATACTCCTTCCGATTGTAAAAAAGCGGATATTAAATCCGCCGTTTTCTCTTCATTTCTACTAATGGAAGGTATCGCTATCAAATCTTTTAATAATGATATGGCTTTCTCGTAATAATTATTCATTTAATTTTTTTTACACGTCTAATAAACTGTTAAATTTTATTTTAAACCACTAAGAACGCTTTGTTTGCCTTTGACAATGATTTTAAGCACAGATTTACACAAATCCGCCAGTGGTCGGATACGTGGACACAGATATTTAAAACATCTGCGATGTTTTATTTTTAACCACTAAGAGCACTTAGAACACTAAGTTTTGCCTACGGCAAAAGTCTGACAAGTTGTAACAATTTAATCATCTAATGCTTTATACATAAACATAGAGTTTGCCAATATTTTGGTAAATCCTTTTACATCTTCACCACTCCACAGGGTGTTTTCTTCTCCGTAACTACCAAATTTAGCACTTGCCAAATCGTATTTCGATTTTATTCCTTCTACCTCAAAACGATAGGGATGCAAAATCATGAACACTTCACCGCTTACTCTCTTTTGACTGTCTTCCAAGAATTTTTCAATATTTCGCATTACCGGCTCAAAATATTGTGCTTCATGCAAAAGCATTCCATACCAATTTGCCAGTTGGTCTTTCCAATACATTTGCCATTTACTTAATACATGCTTTTCCAACATACGATGCGCTTCAATAATTAAAACCGCCGCCGGTGCTTCAAAGCCCACCCTGCCTTTTGAACCAATTACCGTATCCCCAACGTGCATTCCTCGACCAATTGCATACCTACCGCCAATTTCATTAAGATACTTAATGGCATCTACCGTGTTTTTATAATTTTTATTATTAACTGAAACTAAGGCTCCTTGCTTGAAAGTTAAATTTAATTTATAAGGCTCACTTTCGCGTAATTGATTCAAATAGGCTTGTTCAGGCAGTGTTTTATCAGATACCAGAGTTTCTTTACCGCCAATGCTGGTACCCCAGATACCTTTGTTTATCGAGTATTCCGATTTTTTCCAATCTTCATCTACTCCTTTTTCTTTCAAATATTTGATTTCGCTTTCGCGTGATAAAGTTTCATCGCGCACGGGCGTAATAATTTTTGCTTCGGGTATAATTAAACGAAAAGTTAAATCAAAACGTACTTGATCGTTTCCTGCTCCGGTACTTCCGTGTGCAATGTATTTTGCTTCGATTTTTTTTGCATATTTTGCAATTTCTATAGCTTGAAATGTACGCTCGGAACTTACCGATAAGGGATAGGCATTGTTTTTCAAAATATTGCCATATACCATATAACGAATACAATCGCGATAATAAGTGTTGGTAATATCAATATTTTTATGCGATTTTGCTCCCAAACGCAAGGCTTTTTCAGATACTTGTTTTAATTCTTCTTCGGAAAAACCACCTGTATTTACCAAAACCGTATGAATTTCAAATTTTCCTTCTTCACTGAACTTTTTCACAATATACGAGGTATCTAAACCGCCGCTGTATGCCAAAACTAATTTTTCTTTCATATTTTTTCTTTTTTATCCGCAAATGCAAGACAAGTTTTAACAATTCTATTTTTTAAATATCTTCGATGTTTTAATTTTTAACCATTAAAAACAACTTAGAATTCTTTGTTTGCTTTTAGCAAAAGTTTTTAACCACAGATTTACGCAAATCCGCCAGTGGTCGGACACGTGAACACAGATATTTAAAACATCTTCGATATTTTTTTAAACCACTAAGCACACTTAGAACACTAAGTTTTGCCTGCACAAATGTTCAAACTTTCATCTACCGGAAACTAAAAACCAGCTACAATAAACTTTTTAACAGTCTGCCAACAGTTGTATAAACCTCAACTATTTATTCTTTGCTTTCGGGTCAAAAAGCATTCCTGTACATAAACATTTATCGCGTTTTGTGCGTACTAAAATATCGTAATAATTACAGGTTTCACAACCATGCCAAAATTCATCATCTTGGGTAATTTCTGAAAATGTAACCGGAACATAACCCAAGGCTGTATTAATTTTCATAACTGCCAAACTGGTTGTTAAACCAAAAATTTTTGAGTTTGGGTATTTTTTTCGCGATAACTCAAAAGCACGTTCTTTTATCTTACTTGCCAAACCAAACTTACGGTATTTTTCGGCTACTACAAGACCGGAATTGGCAACATATTTTTTATTTTCCCAAGTTTCGATATAACAAAAACCAGCCATATCATTATCAATTTTGTGCACAGCTATAACTGCTTTCCCTTGTCTGATTTTTTCACTGATATATTCTTCGGTGCGTATTGCAATACCGGTTCCGGGAACTTTTGATGCTTCTTCAATCATTTTAACAACCTGCTTTGCCATAGGCAAATGTTTTTCGCCTGCATCTATAATTTCAAATTCTTGCTCTGTCAAAACTTGCATTTTATTTATTTTTACACTCCTTTACTTTATCGATAAACTCGTCAAAAAGAAACTCTGTATCGGTTGGTCCGCTCGAAGCTTCGGGATGAAATTGTGTTGAAAAAAACGGTTTGCTTTTGTGTATGAAACCTTCATTTGTATCATCGTTAAGGTTGATAAACAAAGGCTGCCATTCGCCTTTCAGGCTATTATTATCCACAGCATAACCGTGATTTTGCGAACTTATGTACGCACGCTTTGTTTCAACATGAATTACCGGTTGGTTATGACTTCGATGTCCGTATTTTAATTTGTAGGTTTGCGCACCGCTTGCCAATGCCATAAGTTGATTTCCCAAGCAAATACCAAAAATCGGCTCATCTTTATCATAAGCAAGTTTTAAATTATCTACCGTGATTTGACATTTTACAGGGTCGCCGGGACCGTTTGAGATAAAAAGACCGTCGTAGTCTTCTTTTGAAATATCATAATCCCAAGGAACACGTATTACCCTTGTATCTCTTTTTAATAAATTACGAATAATGTTATTTTTCACACCGCAATCAATCAATAAAATACGATATTTGCCGTTTCCGTAAACTTGTTTCTTTTTAATACTAACCTGTGCTACCAAATTTTCTTCATTGGGATTATAAAAATCTACATCTTGATTATCAAAAATGATTTTACCCAACATAGTGCCTTTTTCACGTAATATTTTAGTTAAAGCACGTGTATCAATACCGTAAATACCGGGTACTTCATTTTCAAGCATCCAATCATGAAGGCTTTTTTCGGCATTCCAATGACTAAAGTTTTCCGTATAATCAGATATTACAAATGCTTGTATTTGGATTTCATCTGATTCATAATGCTCTAGCATATTATCTTTTTCACCTTTTCCCGGAACACCATAATTTCCAATAAGGGGATAAGTAGCTACAAGAATCTGACCTTTGTAGGAGGGGTCGGTTAAACTTTCCGGGTAACCGGTCATTGCCGTATTAAAAACCACTTCTCCGGCAATGGATTTTTTGGCACCAAAAGAATATCCTTGAAACTCGGTTCCGTCTTCAAGGATAAGTTTTATCATATTTTTCATATTTAGTTGTCGCGTTTGGTGTGAATTATTTAATAAACTCTTTCAATTCAGGTATATTCAACAGTAATGCACGTTTTAATTCATTAAAAGTATACCCCTCTTTTATAATCAATAGTATCGTATCGTTTCCCGCAAGGGTACCAATAATTTCAGATAAATAAAGCTCATCAATAATGGTCGCAAAGCTGTTTGCATATCCTGATTTTGTTTTAATCACTGCTATATTTCCCGAAACCTCAATTGAGCGAAAACCTAAATTTGAAAACTCATCAGCCGATTTTATTCGCTTACGAATATTTGCATTAGGTAAAGCATAAACGTAACCATGGTCAAAATCCGGTATTTTTCCGATTTTCAGCTCTTTCAAATCACGCGAAAGTGTAGCTTGTGTAATATTAAAACCTCTCTGTTTTAGAATATTAAGTAAATCTTCCTGTTTTCCTATACGGTTTAGTTCTATTACTTCTTTTAAGGTTGCTTGTCGTTTTAATTTTTCTGACATAACGCATATTTATACATTTACATTGCAAAAATATACATTATTTTTTATATGCAAATATTTTTTTCAAATTTTCAGATAAAAAAATGGTAAAATATCTAAATTATAGAATTAAAACTCCTTAATCAGCTTTTCCATAGCCTTAAAATGGGAGTTCATCTCATTTAAAAGTTTTAATTGTACCCGGGTTCTTTGCAGATTATGTTCGGGGTAGTCAATATGGTAGTAAATATCACCGCTTAAATAATCGGTATAAAAACGTAATGCTTGTTCATAGGTGATTAACAAGGCAAAAAAAGCAAGATTTTCTTTTTCCTGTGGCAAAATAAAAGATTCTACGTTTTTTAAAAAACCTTTTGCAAAACTTTCGTATAATTTAAAATCAAAAGAAACCTTATTCACATCCTTTTCATCTTCTCTACACGTATTGGATAAACTTCGAATGGCATCTCCAAAATCACTCATTAAATAACCGGGCATACAAGTATCCAAATCAATTACAGAAACAGCATGTCCTTCACTATCGAATAGAATATTGTCTATTTTTGTATCGTTATGGACTAAACGTACCGGAATATTTTTATTTTTTTTAATTTCAATAAAGTCTTCTATTAAATATTTGAATTTTATAAATTCTTCATAAATTTCTTTTGTCGAGTTAAGCCGTTCCGTTTTATCTTTTTTAACTGCCTTAATGAAAAGTTTAAAATATTTTTCACTGTCGTGAAATCCGGGAATTATTTCATTAATCTTTTTTAAATCTACATCTGTTAGTTGCCCAATAAAATAAGCAAATAACTTTCCTGCCTCATTTGCAAGTTTTAAGTTTTTAGGGTTAACAATATCTTCATGAGCAATAAAGTCTGATAAGCGCCAATAAGTATCATCCGAATGCTGATAATAGTAGGCTCCCTCAATAGTTTGATAATACAGAAATGTTTGCAAAAACGAACTTTGTTTATTTTGAGCAGACGCTTTATGCAAATGTTCCGTTATGATTTTTAAATTTGACATTAAAGCCGGAACATCAGGAAAAACGGAATGATTAATCTGTTGTAAAATAAATTGTTTACAAGGATTGGCTTTAATCCTAATCAAAAAAGTTTGATTAATAATTCCGCCTTCCAGTTCCTTTGTCAAAATAATATCTGATTTTGGCAAAAATTGATGAACAATATAAGGTATTTTATTCTTTTTCAAAATTTAAAACAACTTTTCAGGATATTCGCCATTGGCTACTTTTTCTTTAATACTCGCTACAACAATAGGTCTATCATCCTGATAAGTAACTCCAAACCACCGCTCATTACTTGGCAAAACCTTCACTTTTCCTTGTCCGCTTTTAATTACATCGGTTAAAAATGCAGGCAAATAAAATTCTGCTTTCAGGTTTTCATGATTTTTATCAAAAAAAACTCTAAAGTATTGTTTTAAATACTCAAAAGCCGAAGGGGTAAAGCCCATCAAGTTCATTGATGTAGGAGCATCTTCGCGAAGCTCAACAATTTCGCCATTGAAATCACTTAATATTTTTCCGTTTTCTTTATATATTTTGGTATGTTCCACCACTTTCTCCAAAAATTTATTTTTATCCAATTCGCAAATCCCTCTTGAAACCGAGCCATGTTCGGATAAAGTATTTTTTAATTTATATGCCAGTAGGCAATAAGTATAATTATTTTCGGGGTCGAGTGCTTGTAAAAAGGAAGCCATAACCGTAAATGAATCTGCACCGTAAAAATCATCGGCATTAATAACGGCAAAAGGTTCTTTTATTTTTTCTTCGGCAACCATTACTGCATGAGCTGTACCCCAAGGTTTTTCACGACCCTCAGGCACCGAACAACCTTCGGGCAAATTATCTAATTCTTGAAAAACATAATCGATATCAATAAAGCCTTTGTATTTTGAAAAAATCTTTTCTTGAAAATCTTTTTCTAATGATTTTCGGATAACAAAAACTACTTTACCGAAACCGGCACGCTTTGCGTCGTATATTGAATAATCCATAATGGTTTCTCCGTTAGGGCCAATTCCATCTAATTGTTTTAAACCTCCGTAGCGGCTACCCATTCCTGCAGCTAATATTAGTAAAGTTGGTTGCATAAATAATTTTAAATTTTCAAAATTGATTAATAATTAATATTTTTTAATTAAGATATTTGTAGGAATATTCAAATATTCATTTAAACGTCTAATCATTTCTAAAGTTAATTTTCTTTTTCTGTTAAGAATTTCACTAACTCGACTTTTAAATCCGATTATTTCTGTTAAATCACTCTGTTTCATATCCAATTGCTCCATTCTAAATTTGATTGCATCAATAGGGTCAGGTAAATCAATTGGGAAATGTTCATTCTCATACTTTTCTATTAATATTGAAAGTATCTCTAATTCATCACCTTCCACTGTTCCTTGCTTTGCATCAAATATCTTTTCTAACCTTTTTAGAGCCTTTTCATAATCTTTATTGTTTTTAATTGGTCGAATATCCATAATTTATTAAATTAAACTTTTTTTGCATCAATCTTATCATATTCGGCATGCGTACCGATAAATCTAATCCATACTATTTTATATTCATAATTTACTTTAACAATCAATCTGTACTGATTACCTTTAATATTAAAGACTACTCGATTGTCTTCTAAAATACTTGCACTCGGATAATCTTTTTTTATTTCATTCGGATTAATCCAGTTTGCTTTGTCAGCTTCATAATACCACGATTTAAGCTGTTGTTCACAATCTTTGTGGTTTTCCCAAAATCCGCGTAATGTACTTTTTGCAATAACTCTCACGACAAATATTTATACAAAGATAATAAAAATTACCAAACCGGTAACTTTTAAGCAAGCTATAATCTATTCCTAATACTTAATCCATCTTTAATTTAGTCCATATCCTACTCAATATATAGAAAAACAATACAGATAATAATGAAAAAACTATTGCTAAGCTGAAATTTTGATAAATCCAATAGCCGCTTGCAAATAATACACTATAAACACCCAAACTACCAATAATCATAGCGAGAATAGCCATAGGAACATCCCAATAATCATTTTCGGAATCGTTTTCAAGATTAATTTTTCCGGCAATATGTTTCCAACCGGGTCCTCCGGGTTTTATCGCTTTATAAAACGAAATAAGTTTTTCTTCATCGGTAGGTTTACTAAAAAGAGCTACCAAAATCCATATCAAACTAGTAAACCCAACTCCGAAGATTAGTTTCATTGCCGATGATAATTCAGCTAAACCAGTAAGGGGATGTATAAACGCAAAATACAAGGCTACGAGAAAAGAAACCACCATTGCCGTAATTTCTGTTAGTGCATTAATTCGCCACCAAAACCATCGTAAAATAAAAATCAAACCCGTTCCTGCTCCTATTTGTAAAAGAATTTCAAAAGCCTGCAAAGCATTTTGTAAAAGCAAAGCTAAAATACCCGCTAAAATCATTAAGCCCACAGTAGAAAGCCTGCCAATTAGTACTAATTGTTTTTGGCTTGCATCTTTATTAATAAAGCGATTATAAAAATCATTAACAATATACGATGAGCCCCAATTTAATTGAGTAGATACTGTGCTCATATAGGCAGCTATTAAGGCAGCTACTACCAATCCGAGAAATCCGTTAGGAAGAAAACTTAACATTGCAGGATAGGCAAAATCATTTTTAATAATATGAACGTCCACATTGGGAAACTGTTGACGAATACTTTCCAAATCAGGAAAAATAATCAAAGAAGCTAAGGCTACCAAAATCCATGGCCAAGGGCGTAAAGCATAATGCGTGATATTAAAAAGTAAACTGGCTTTTACCGCATCTTTTTCATTCTTTGCCGAAAGCATTCGTTGAGCAATGTATCCGCCTCCTCCCGGCTCGGAGCCCGGATACCAAACACTCCACCATTGTATCAATAAAGGCAAAACTAATAAACCGATTAAAGCATCGTAATTATTTACATCAGGAAACATATTTAATTTAGGAACTACGGCAGGGTGTTGTATCATCTTTTCCAAACCTCCAATTTCAGGCATATTTATAAGTATTACCGCAGCGCCAATAGCACCAATCATAGAAATAATAAACTGAAAAAAATCCGTAAGTATAATTCCGCGTAAACCGCCAAAGGCACTATAAGTAACCGTAATAACAGCAGCAACAATCATTGTTTGCGCAGGCGACCACTGCATCATAACCGCTCCGATTTTTATTAATGCCAAAGAAACCAAAGCAATCACCATTATATTAAAGAAAGCACCCAAATAAATGGCGCGAAAACCACGTAAAAAAGCAGCTATTTTCCCACTATAACGTAATTCGTAAAATTCAAGGTCGGTCATTACTTTTGAACGTCGCCAAAGCTTCGCATATACAAAAACCGTAAGCATTCCGGTAAGCAAAAATGCCCACCATACCCAGTTTCCGGCAACTCCGTTTTGACGAACAATATCAGTAACCAAATTTGGAGTATCGCAAGAAAAAGTAGTTGCCACCATAGATATTCCGAGCAACCACCAAGGCATGGTTCTTCCCGACAAGAAAAAATCAGCAGCACTTTTACCGGATTGTTTGGCAACATATAAACCGATTACCAGAGAAAGAATAAAGAATAAAATTATGATGATCCAGTCTATTTCATTTAACAGCATATATTTTTAAGAATTAATTTGGTAAATATATTCTTTTGTAATACAAATATGAAAAAAACATTGAACAATTACGAGCTAAATGTAAATTCTTTTCCATATTCTTAATGTTAATTCTGAAATTTGTATTTTTTTTGCAGTATATTTGAAATAAAGCATTTTCTGAATGTCTGTTTATGAATAAAATTACACATAAAATAATATTGCTGTCTTTAATTCCCGCGTTGATCATAGGCTTGGGTGTAGGTTTTCTTTTTGTTTTATTCACCGGACAATCAGGAAACAGTTCAATTTTTGCTTATGAACAAACCATGCGTAAAGATTATGATTCAATTGCACGTTGGGAGGTTGAAACCGTAATTAGCCTTTTGGAAGG
>Ga0256840_1003593_pt1 | contig 12374 bp, 10 predicted proteins | sample 355202metaG_FD_185969 | JGI IMG/M metagenome (GOLD analysis project Ga0256840, IMG submission 185969) | Hydrothermal vent microbial communities from Mid Atlantic Ridge, Atlantic Ocean - 355-202 | ecosystem: Environmental > Aquatic > Marine > Hydrothermal vents | place: Atlantic Ocean: Mid...
GATGCCAATTTTCCACCCACGGCTTTCCGCGTAACGGCGATACATGGTGTAGAGGTCGGCGCCGAAAAGAGCGGCCTCGTCGCCGCCGGTGCCTGCCCGAACTTCCAAAAATATATTTTTATCATCCAAAGGATCTTTGGGGATCAAAAGCGATTTGAGTTTGAGTTCAAGTGTTTTAATTTCTTCACTAAGAGAGGCAACTTCTTCTTTTGCCATCTCTCTGATGTCCGGATCTGAGTCTTCAAAGAGGAGTTTATTTTCCTCGAGATCTTTTCTCGCTCGGGTAAAACTACTATAGGTATTTACTACATCCTGGAGGTGAGAGTGCTCCTTGGCGAGTGCGGTAAATTGTTTTGGATCGGAGGCAATTTCAGGATCTGAAAGCTGACTTGTGATTTCGTCGTAGCGTTGTTTTACTTCATCTAATTTATCAAACATTTTATAAACTCTTTTTTAACGTGAAGACACCCTTCATGGAAGGCCTCAATCTCGAACATGCATGGTAACAAACTAAATGTGGATCGTATGCCCAAGAACAGCGTGTGCGGCTTCCATAATTGCCTCGCTTAGGGTTGGGTGAGGATGGATGGTGTTGATAATTTCCTCAATCGTGGACTCAAGTTCCATTGCAACCGTTCCCTCGGTGATGAGCTCTGTGGCCTTCGGACCGACGATATGAAAGCCGAGAATTTCGTTGTATTTGGCGTCACAAATGATTTTTACGAAACCTTCAGTCTGGCCAAGAATGGCCGCCTTTCCGATTGCACTAAAGGGAAAACGACCCACTTTTATTTTATGTCCGGCTTCCTTGGCTTTGCGTTCCGTCATGCCCACAGAGGCAACTTCAGGAGAACAATAGGTGCAATTGGGGACAAGATTATATTTAATAGGAGCGGGGTTTTTACCCGCAATATGATCGACGGCAACAGATGCTTCTCGCGTGGCAACGTGTGCGAGTTGGGGCGTGTCGACGATATCGCCGATGGCATAAATCCAGGACTCAGCAGTTTGCATGGACGTATTTACGTCCACCACGCCACGATCGCTGACCTTTACTTTGGTGTTCTTTAATCCACAATCTCCCGTAACGGGTTTTCTGCCCGTGGCAACGAGAAGGTGTGAACAGGAAATATTTTGCTTGCCCTTGGGGGTCTCTACCACCAATAGGACTTCATCTTTTTTTGTTTCAACTGAGCTCAACTTGGAGGAGGTGAGTACCTTCATGCCTTGCTTTTTGAAGGACTTTTCAACTTCCTTGGAGACGTCTTCGTCTTCAATGGGAAGGATGTGATCTGCCAACTCGATGAGGGTGGTTTCAGATCCGTAACGCAAGAAGACCGAGGCGAATTCGCTTCCGACTGCACCCGCTCCGACGACCACAAGGTGGCTTGGAATTTCTTCCATATCCAAAATATCATCTGAATCGATGATGCGTTTATGGTCCATTTCAATGAAAGGAAGATGGGCGACTTGAGAGCCCGTGGCAAGAATAAGATACTTTGTTTTAATCTCGTTTTTTTTACCATCGGCTTCAATGGAAATAGTACCTTTTTTTACTATTCTTCCGTGTCCAAAATGAACATCAATCTTATTTTTTTTCATAAGATATTGAACCCCACCGGCATTCTTTTTTACAACTTTGGATTTATATTGTTGAACTTTGGCAATGTCGACTTTGGGATCCGATAGGGTGATACCGAAGTCTTCTGAATGACGCGCCTTCTCGATGATGTCGGCCGTATTGAGGAGTGCTTTGGTTGGAATGCATCCGCGAAGTAAACAGGTTCCGCCAAGTCTTTTTGTAGGCTCTTTTTCGATAATCGCCGTCTTGAATCCCGCTTGAGCTGCATGAATTGCTGCAACATATCCACCCGGGCCGCTTCCTAATACAACAACATCATAACTCATAAAAACTCCTTGCGCGTTGGGCACTATTTTTGGCAGTCTTCCATTAGAGATTATTGCTGTCAACGTTGAGAATAAGCTTGCTCTCTTGTTCGAAAATAGCGATAACATTGAAATGAGAGCAGGCTTTGACATCGGGGCAACCACGGCACGTTTTGTCGTCGTCGATTCCAATAGTGCAATTGTGCATAAGGCATCGGCGCAATCGCGTGGATGGTCAACTGATGACGCCTTGGCCTTCGTCTCAACCCAGCTCCAAGCCTATGATGCCGATGAAATCGGCGTGGCAATTGCCGCCCAGCTTTCCCAAGATCGAGAACGTATCATTAGCGCACCTAATTTAGGATGGAAAAACGTACCCTTTCGCCGACTTCTATCCGACGAAATAGGACGACGCGTACACCTCCATAACGACGTCGAAGCGGCCACATATGCGGAAATGAAGCTCGGCGCGGCACGAGGTTTTAAAAATATTTTATCGGTCTTCGTCGGCACAGGTGTTGGCGGAGCGTTTACCGTTAATGGTCGTCTCATCCGTGGTTCATCGGGTGTTGCCGGAGAAATTGGACACGTCTTGGTGTCTCAAGACCCTGGTGCACGCATGTGTGGTTGTGGGCGACGAGGCTGTTTGGAGGCCTATGTCGGTGGCAAACATTTGGAAAAAATGGTTGAAGAAATTCTTCCCGCCTTGGTTCGACGCTCGCGCGTGGTCGACGTCGCAAGAGCCGACGAAATGGTGAGCGAGAATCCACGTATTGAAATTATCTGGCAAAGGGCAACTGACTTTTTAGCGATGACCGTCGCTAACGCCTGCACCCTTCTGAATCCGGATCTGCTTCTTTTAGGGGGCGGTGTATTACACAATACCACCCACTTTAAGGAAGATAGTGTGAAGAAGATGATGACCTGGATTTCTTCGCGGGCCAACAATATGGAATTGAGATTTTCTCAATTAGGCGATTTATCAGGCGCATTGGGCGCAGCGATTATTAAAGAAACGTAAACGTAATGAGTGAGATATGGCAGAAAAAGTAAACTACGATAATTATCTTAAAATTTCTGAACTATTATCGTTGCAAGACTCCTTGTCTGAGCCCAAAGCACACGACGAATTGCTCTTCATTACCATACATCAGGCTTATGAACTTTGGTTCAAGCAGATCCTATTTGAAATGGATGCCGCCGGTGTCGCGATTGAGAATGACGATCCCTACGAGGCAACCCGGATCCTCCAACGCGTTCTAAAAATTGAGAGTATTTTGGTTCCCCAAATCCATATTTTGGAAACCATGACGCCACGCGATTTTATGAGTTTCAGAAAGATTCTCAATCCAGCGAGCGGCTTTCAGTCCGTCCAGTTTAGAGAGGTTGAATTTCTATCTGGCATGAAATCAGAAGCGGTGTTGAAATCGATGGATCGCTACGAATTGGACACGACACGACTTCACCGACGTTACAACGAAGCGAGTATTCGAGAACTTTTCTACGAGGCTATGCAACGGGCCGGATATGACATTTGCGTTCCGCCGGATAACGCCAATCCGCTCGGCGAAGATCTCGACCGAACCTTGAACTCCTTGAAGTCTTTATACGAATTCCCAGAACGCCATTATAAGTGGTATTTATTGTCAGAAGCTTTGGTTTCTCATGATCAAAATCTTCTGCTTTGGCGCTTCCATCATGTTCGCGTTGTAGAGCGTTTGATCGGCTCAAAAATGGGAACCGGCGGATCGGCTGGTGTGAAATATCTTGAAAGTACGCTTTCTAAACGGGCCTTTCCCATGTTGTGGTTCGCCCGTGGTATGCTAACCGACGATCTTTACGGCACCATTCGCGGCCATACAGTCGACTAATATGCCCGAACTCGCCGAAGTTGAAATCGTTCGTAGAAATCTAGAAAAATGGTGGACCTCGTCTGCTTTGGAGGTCAGATGGCTAGATTCTCGTTTCGGAAAAAAGGACCAAGATAGAATCGACTTAGCACTGAAGTCCAAACCCCTCCGATTTCTCAGGCGAGGAAAACACCTCGTCATTCAAACCCAAAAAGGGGGTATTTATTTCCATCTACGCATGACTGGAAAGATCGTAAAACGAGAGACTTGGGATATTAAGTTTGCCCGTTTGGCCTTCAAACTATCAAAAAACAACTGGTTATTGTTCATCGACACACGTCGATTGGGCTCTGTTGACTTTTTAGAAGGCGAGTCCTTGCCCCGACAATTTGAAGACCTTGGACCGGAACCGGAAGCGGTTTCTGTTGCCTACTTTAACGAGAGAATAGGAAAGAAAAAGGGATTAAAGTCCGCTTTGCTTGACCAGAAAATAGTGGCTGGACTCGGTAATATTGCGATCACCGAACTTTTTTGGATCTACAAAATCTCGCCCCAAGCCAAATGGGGCGATTTGGATGAAGCGCAAAAAGAAGAATTATGTGCAGGTTTGGCGCCCTATTTTGATGCCTTGATTGAAAAAGAAGAGGGAGACGAAATCGCCTACACCAACGAGCCTGGCGCATCCAATCCCTTCCTGATTTACAAACGCCTAGGCGAGCCTTGCCCGCAATGCAGCGTCGCGATTGAACGTATGAAAGTGGCGAGCCGTTCAACTTATTTTTGCCCTTCTTGCCAGGCCTCGGACCTGAAGAAATAATAAACGGAGTTCAATAAAAGGGACCTTCTATACGGCTCTTCTATGCTTCGTGCTTCCAATCCACCTCGAAATTGGTTATGAGTTTCCCATGAAAATATTTTTATCGTTCAAAATCATTATTCTTTCCTTCTTCTTTAGCTCGGTCGCACACGCCGAAATTATCGATAAAATTGCAGCGAGGATTAACCGGGAAATTGTGACAATGTATGATCTCGAGCAATCGGCGATTCCTTTTCTTCTTCAAGAGGGAAGAAATCCAGCAGCACTAAAAGACCCCAAAGAAAAGTCGAAAATTCTAATGGAGACGATGAACGATCTGATCGACCGAACCTTGATCGTTCAAGAAGCCAAAAAGATTGACCTCAAAGTTGACGATGCAAGGCTCGACCAATGGCTCGCGTTCACACGTCAACAACGCAAACTTGATGAGGACCAATTTAAGGAAATGATCGAACAATTTGGCGTCCCTTACAAAAAATACAAAGAAATGGTGCGTCAAAATTTAACGCGAATCGACATGGTTCGTATCAAAATTGGGAGCCAAATTTCGGTTTCCCAAGCAGATGTGGATCGCGTTTTTGCCGAGCGCTACGGCGCCAATGGCGGCAAGGAAAAGTACATCACCGTTGCACATATCTTGTTCCAACCCGCGACCGATACCAAGGCCGATTTGGGTGAGGCTAAGCAACGCGCGACTATAGCGCTCGATAAATTAAAAACGGGTGCAGATTTCGCCGCTGTCGCAAAGGAATTGAGCGACGGTCCAACGGGTAGCAATGGCGGAGAGCTTGGAACCTATCGACGTGGTGACCTGGATCCAGATTTCGAAGCAAGCGCTTATAATCTAAAAGAGAATGAGCAATCAGGAATCGTGAAAACAAAATTCGGTTACCATATCATCAAAGTTTCTGGCATCGAGTTCCGTGAAGCGCCCGATATTGAAGAACGAAAAGATCGTCTGCAGATGGAATTACGGGCCGTCGCCGCTGAACGCCTTCTCAAAGATTACACCAAACAACTTAGAAGTCGCGCTTCGGTCGATCTTCGCTATCCTTGATTTAGAACGATGAAAATCGGAATAACGATTGGCGATCCCGCCGGTATCGGTCCCGAAATTATCGGGAAATTTTTTAAAAATATAAAAACCGATCTCACCTATGAAGATATCGAGTGGGTGATTTTTGGGACTCCCGAGCTCACGCTTGAAAACACCCTTTTGGTCGACCAAGCTCGCGATCTTGATTGGACATCGGTCCGTCATGGCGTTCCGTGTGAAGTATCGGCAAGTATTCAAAAACGTGCCTTATACGATGCCATTGCGTGGATCAAAGCGGGTAAAATAGATGCCATCGTGACCGCGCCTTGGACCAAAAGCAGTTTTCGCTTTCTTGGTGAAAAACCGGTTGGACATACCGAAATTCTCGAAGCCGAATTGGGAACGCCCCGAAAGAATAAAGCGGTGATGTTGCTTGCTGGTGATGCGCTTCGCGTTGCTTTGCTCACCACTCATATTCCTCTTTCGCAGGTCCATAAGAAAATCAGCGTGGCAGGGATTCATGAAATTAGTAAAATTGTTTACGATTCCTTGCAACGCGATTTTGGAATCGCTAAGCCAAGCTTGGCCATCCTTGGATTAAATCCTCATGCGGGCGAGGAGGGCGCTATGGGTCGTGAGGAAATAGATATTATTAGGCCAGCGATTGCGGAGCTTAAAGGGCAAGGTTTGGAAATCGAGGGGCCCTTTTCAGCCGATACTTACTTTGTCCGCTATTTGTATTCCGGGGCCGGAAAGTGCCATGACGCTGTTATTTGTATGTATCACGATCAAGGCTTGATTCCGTTGAAGACCATTCATTTTGGTGCCTCAGCAAACATCACGATCGGGCTTGCTCACATTCGTACCTCCGTTGATCACGGTACCGCTCACGATATTGCAGGCAAAGGAATTGCCAATCCAGAGAGCTTAAAATATGCAATTGATCGCGCGATAAGTATGGTTAAGAATCGTGCTGAGTTGAGGAGCAATGAATGATCGCGTTTGAAATTCAAAATGATATTTTTATTGTGACCCTCGCTAAACCTGAACGTCGCAATGCGGTGGATAAAAAAGACGCTCAAGCATTGGCCCAAATTTTTAGAGAATTTGAAAAGAGCAGCGCCAAGGTTGCTGTTCTCTGCGGCGAGGGCGGAAATTTCTGTGCAGGCGCGGACCTGAAGGAAGTTGCAAAAGGGCATTTTAATCGTCTTGAGCTAGAAGGAGACGCCCCGATGGGCGTATCGAGAATGCACTTATCCAAACCTGTTATCGCGGCGATCTCCGGTTACGCGGTGGCTGGTGGATTGGAACTGGCCTTATGGTGTGATTTACGTGTCGCAGAAGAGGACGCCAAACTTGGCGTCTTCTGCAGAAAATGGGGCGTTCCTTTGATCGATGGCGGGACGCTACGTTTACCTCGATTGGTTGGTTTTGGTCGCGCGATGGATCTTATTTTAACGGGCCGAGAAGTCGGTGCCGAGGAAGCCTTGTCAATGGGTTTGGTGAATCGGGTTGTGAAGAAAGGTGAGGCGAAAAACGCGGCCATCGTCTTAGCGGAACAGATTGCAGCCTTTCCTCAGGTTTGTATGAACAGCGATCGTGCCTCGACTTATGCGCAGATCGGCCTCAGTGAAAGCGAGGCATTGAAATCAGAATTTCGTTTTGGAAAATTGGCTCTTTCAGAGGTCCAAGAGGGCGCCAAGAACTTTCTGAAGAGACCTGAAAGAAAGGCTTAGTAAGCAGCGCGAATCATTTGAGAGTTATCGTAAAAATGCTGCGCGGCATCAAGCGTTGACTTGATTCCCTCAAGGACGACTGGAATAAGACGAGATGATTTCGTATCCAAGGCGTCGAAGTAGTTCTGTCGATCCATTTGATGGAAAATCGCAGGTGGATATCCGGCCTGAGTGAGAATTTGATTCATCAAAAGTCTTCCAACAAAACCTGAATACTCATCAAAGGGAAAGATTTGCATAAATTCCCAATGGATTTTTGCGGCGGCACGAATGGGGTGCTCGTTTTCGATGATGTCTTCAACGGAATCAAATAATTTTTGAAGGTGGTAGGATACTGTAGATCCTTTGACGCATTTTAAGTTGTATACGCCGGGCGTGGTATCGCGGGTACGGTAGCGTCCTGCGTTTTCAGAGTTGGGTGTGGAGAGCAACATGTGAATTTCACGAAGCCAAAGCAAATCGATTTTATCGTTTTTTCGCGTGCCATCCAACATACTCATCGCGATTTCTCTTTGACGATTTAGGGAGTGTTTGATTTGTCGATCTTTGTAATTTCGCGAGGGGCGGTTTGTAAGCGCTCTGCGAATGGCTTCTGGATCTAACACAACTCCCTCAATGGAGTGGTCGTGAAAGAGCCACGAGAATAGTAAGGCATCCACGAATTCGAGTTCTGGTGGAGCTTCGATGAGCGTGTTGTAAACAGCACGCTGATTGTCTATTTCTAAATACGTTAGATTCATTTGACTTCCTTTTTTGCTTGCCCTGACCCGATTTCCTTAACCAGTCCAGAATGTTTCAGCACAAGCAGCAGAAGTTGTCTGCCGATCTAACTTTCAAAGACTAGGGAACTTTGAAATCTGCATCAACCTTTTCTTCAGTTTTTTTAAAGTTATTTTTCGAATGATATTTTCACATGTTCAGACCCGTTTAGGATTGGTAAATGTCTTCCTTCAAAATCGGAGGATACGATGGGTTTTAATGCAGAAGATTTAGTCGCGCTAAGGCGATTGCAAGGTGTCGCTTTTTCAAAACAGGGCGATTTCGCGGTGGTCGAGTTATCAGAACTCGATAAAGATAAAGCAGCCTATGTCTCTCAGCTCTGGAAAGTTGATCTCAAGAAGGGCGAAAAACATCAAATGACTTTCGGTGAATTTTCGAGTCGAGCGCCCGCTTTTGGTCCCCATGACGAATTATTCTTTTTAAGTAACCGCTCGCCTCAACACGAAGATGAGAAGCACAAAGGGCGTTTTCAAGTCTACCTCGCCGGATCTGGAGATCCGGTGCAAGTGAGTGTGGAGCCCCTCGGCGTGGCCTCTTTTCAAGTCGATGACCAGTTGAACTTTGTTGTACAGACCACTTTTCTTCCAGGCGTTGAGCGTGAAGAGCAGCGTTCCACTCACGATGAAATATCTAAAAAAGGACCTTCGGCGCTACGATATACATCAACGCCCATACGGTTTTGGGATCACTGGATTGGACGATCGAAAAGCAATTTTGTTGCCTACAAGAAAGGTCCAGAGGGCGAATACATTCCAAGCGTAATGACGCGCTGTGAAAAAGGCGTCTATAAAAATGCCGCTTGGACGCTGTCAAAAGACGGTCAATTTATTCTCACCTCCTACCGTCACTATTTTCAAGCAAGTCAACGAAAGTCCGGCGATCGACTTGATGACACTAGACTTCGTAAAATATCGACCCTCGATGGAGAACAAGAGGAGATTTTTGGCGAGGAAGGCCATTGGGTGCAAGGCCTTATCTTATCCAAAGATAGTAAGCAGGTTTGCTATATCGACTACACCCGTCTCCCCGATCGCTTCGGAAGTTATGCCCTCGTGTTGGTAAACTTAGAGACTAAAAAGGAAGAACGTTGGGTCCCCGATTTTGACGGCGATATTTCAATCGATTGCTTTTCCGATGATGGTAAGTTTGTTTACTTTTTGGCCGACAAAGAAGCAACGCGGTCTTTGTTTTCTTTGGAGCTAAGTACTCAGAAAATTGTACGTCTTAGCGATCACGGAAGCGTGCATTCTTTTGTAGCCAAGGAGAAAGAATTTCTCGGCTTGTATTCCTCGATCAAGAATCCTCCCGAACTCTTTAAGATGGACGATTCCGGTTTTGAAATTTTAACCAATCTCAGCGGTTTCGTGTTTCCCGACGGAATTCAAATTTCTAATCATCAGGTGAAAAGCACCGATGGTTCTCAAGTTCAATTCTATCGCGCTTACCAAGGCGAACCCGAGCGTAGTATGTTGGCCATTCATGGCGGACCGGTTGGACATTGGGGCGATGTATGGCATTGGCGGTGGAATGTCTTGGTGTTTTCCGACATGGGGTATGATGTGTTCATGCCTAATCCTCGCGGTTCGACGGGATTTGGCCAAGACTTTGTAGATGGTATTTTTGGAAGCACATGGGGCGCACAATGTTACGAAGATTTAATGTGCGTCACGGATGAAATTTTGGAGATATCAGACGCGAAGAAAGCGATTGCCATGGGCGGATCTTTTGGTGGTTATATGACCAATTGGATAGGCACCCAGACCGATCGTTTTGATGCCTTGATGACCCACGCAGGTCTTTTTGATTTGCATCAATTTTATTCGACAACTGACGGTCCCGCATATTGGAGTCGTATATTTCAACAGAATGTGTACGAGGAGAGAACGGCATTTGATACCCATTCGCCGGCCCGTTTTGTTTCGAATTGGAAAACGCCCACGCTTGTCATTCACGGCGAGAAAGATTATCGGGTCCCGATTAGCGAAGCCTTGTATTTGTTTGATGCCTTGCAATATTTCGAGGTTGAATCTGAGCTGGTGATCTTCCCTGACGAAAACCATTGGATTCTAAAACCCAAAAACATCGTCTACTGGTATGACGCGATTGCACGTTTTTTCGACAAAGTCCTAGATTAAGAATGTTAACGGTGGTTGTTTTCCGAACCCGATGCCGTCCGCTGATTAACGCCCAACACCATATTCGATTGTGCACGGGTTGGCGTATTTTCAAAATAGTTGGGCATTTTACTAAGATAGTACTCGCCAATAGGTCCGAGCATTGCAGCATTATCGGTACACAATTCTACCGGCGCGAAAAGGGCGCGAAATCCGGCTTCTTTGCAACGCTGTTGGGCTGCTTCCCGAAGTCTTGAATTACATGCCACGCCACCGGAAAATACAATATCGTCTACATGTTTACTTTTTGCGGCCGTAATGGTTTTCATGATCAACACATCAACTACGGCCTCCTGAAAAGAAGCGCAGACGTCTTCGGTGCAAAAATCAGGATTGGATTTCAGATAATTAAGAACCGCTGTTTTTAATCCTGAAAAAGAAAAATCGAGGTTTTTTCTCGTCCACATCGGACGCGGAAAGTCGATAGCTTTGGGATTTCCTTTTTTGGCCAGAGCATCGATTTCAACACCGCCGGGGTAGGAAAGCCCAAGCATTTTTGCCACCTTATCGAAGGCCTCGCCTGCCGCATCATCGCGGGTCCGACCGAGCAGTTCATATTTTCCAACTTCGAGTACATGGTAGAGATCGGTATGACCGCCGCTGACGATGATGCCAAGATAGGGAAAGGTGGGTTGGGGAAAAGAACCGTCTTCGATGAGTACCGCAGTGAGATGTCCCTCAAGGTGGTTGAGTCCAACAAAAGGTTTGTTGTACATCATGGCCAAGGTACGCGCGCTCTCGATCCCGACGATCAAACTACCCACCAGCCCTGGGCCAGCCGTGGCTCCAAAACCATCGATATCATCAAGCCCACATCCCGCATCGTTTAGGGCATCTTGAATGACCTTATGAATATCTCGGATGTGATTTCTTGAGGCGAGTTCAGGTACGACGCCACCGTAACGCCGATGGACTGGAATTTGGCTCGCGACGGCATTGGAAAGGATGGTGGTTCCGTCGCGAACGAGGGCGGCCGAGGTTTCATCGCAACTCGATTCGATGATTAGATTTAACATTTAAAACTGGTTTTTTAGAATGGAACGTACTTCGTCTGCACGTTGGCCAGAAGGTTGGATTTTTAGAAAGCCTTCATATGCGCTTTTCGCTTTGCCACGATTTCCATCGAGTTGGTAGGCGGCCGCGAGATCGAGCATCATTGAGGCGCTTTTATAGCCAAGTTTTTTAGCCCTTACGAAATGCTTGATCGCTTCGCTATTTGAACGGGAACCGAATGCGGCACGGCCATGGAGATAGGCAACTTGAGCGCTGCCGGATTTTTCACTGCTCAACTTTCGCAGCTCCACCAACGCTTTGCTCCACTTTCTTCTCTTCACAAGTTTTTTAGCGGCTTTAAGGCGTTTTTTAAATGACGCGTTTGAAGCGTCTTTTTCTTTTTCTTGATCGGTTTTTGCAGGGTCTTCTTTTGCTGCCAATGCCTCTTTTTCTTTCTTGGCTTGGGCTTCTTTTTCTTTGGCCGCAAGCGCTTCTTTTTCCTTCGGCGAGAGTTCTTTTTCTTTTACTGCGAGCGCTTCTTTTTCCGCAGCTGTATCCACTTCGAGGTTTTCTTCCTTTGCCTCATTTAAATTAATGGCCAAAGCGAGCGCATTGGCCTCAATATTAATCGCGCCATCGTTGCCCATGGTTTGGGTTTGCTCGTTGGCTTTTTTCGCGGCTTCGAGCGCTGGATCTACTTTCTTTACTTCTACAACTTCGACTTTGGGTTCTTCTTTTTTCTTTTCTTTTTCAACAACCTTTGGCATTTCTTTTTTGTGCGATTTGGTGTCGTTTCCGCTGTAAATTGCCAATCCACCGATGAGGACAATTAATCCTAAAACGATGGGAATCCAATAGTTGGAACGCGGTGCCTCTTCGGCCAAACTCTCATCGGGTTCGGTATTGAAAAAATCATCAATAGGATTGGGGTTCTTTGCGTCTTCGCTGTCCTCTTTTTTCGGCGAGGCCTTGGAACTCTTGGGCTTTTCTTCGTTGGCACCAATGTCAAAGGAAACGGAGACCATTTCGCCATCGACGGCATTTCTGGGGACCAGAGGTTTCCCTTCTTCTTCGGTCTCGATCGCTTCGCTGTAAAAAGGG
>Ga0256840_1003594_pt1 | contig 12371 bp, 11 predicted proteins | sample 355202metaG_FD_185969 | JGI IMG/M metagenome (GOLD analysis project Ga0256840, IMG submission 185969) | Hydrothermal vent microbial communities from Mid Atlantic Ridge, Atlantic Ocean - 355-202 | ecosystem: Environmental > Aquatic > Marine > Hydrothermal vents | place: Atlantic Ocean: Mid...
TTTTTTTATTGTTCCATCACGCTAGTAAAAACTATGGACTTTAGTCCAAGTCTTTCAGATGCTACTCATATTTGACTTTCATCAAAAGGGGTAGCCATGAGTGATTATCGATATAGTGGTCATACGGTCAGTCGTTTAACGGTACATCTGGTCTGGGTAACAAAATATCGCTATAAAGTTTTGGCGGGCGATATTCAGAAACGTTGCCGCGAGTTGCTCATCCAAATTTGCGACGCAGAAGATGTGCGAATATTGAGTGGAGTCATCAGTAAGGATCATATTCACATGCACATCGAATACCGACCATCTCTGTCGATAAGTGACTTGGTCAAGAGGCTAAAAGGCCGAAGTTCACGATTGCTCCAGAAAGAATATACCGAGTTGCACCGACGGTACTGGGGTAAACATTTGTGGGCTGTCGGCTACGGAGCCTGGAGCACCGGAAATATTACCGAAGAAGTGGTTGAGGAGTATCTCAAACGGCACAAATCCTCAGCCAACGACCAAAATAACTTTAAACTTGATTAGGGACTTTCAGTCCCGACCAAACCTATGCACTTTCAGTGCATAGTTGTTTAGTATTTGTTGTTTCAGCATACGGGTAAAAACTATGGACTTTAGTCCAAGACTTTCTGCTGCTATTTCTGTTCCCTTCTCCCTGAGGGAGAGGGGGATGATTCTTGATCTTTCAGGACTTTCGGTTCTGTTAAAACTATAAAGAGCTATTATGGACAGAGTTGATACCCCTGCTGGTTTCCGTTTTTCAGGAACAGCCAGTGGAATTAAAAAATCTAAAAAACTGGATCTGGGCATCATTGTTTCGGATCGTCCTGCAGATTGTACCGGTGTTTTTACTCTCAATAAGGTGATTGCTGCTCCGTTGATAGTGACCAGGCCAAATATTGCCAGAGGGCAATGCCAGGCTATTTTGGTCAATAGTGGTAACGCCAATGCTTGCACGGGTAAGCAAGGTTTACAGACTGCTGAAACAACCCTTAAGTTGCTTGCGGAACAGTTGCAGATAGCTGATGATCTTGTTGCTGTTGCTTCAACTGGGGTGATTGGTGAACCTCTTCCCCTTGATCCATTTGTGACAGGAATTCCTCAGCTTGTAACCAACTTATCTCCAGATCAAGCTACCAGCGTGGCTGAAGCAATGATGACCACGGATGCTTTTTCAAAAACCGCAGCTGTGATGGAAAAGGGGAAGCAGAACTATAAAATTCTCGGACTTGCAAAAGGAGCCGGGATGATCCATCCTAACATGGCAACGATGCTCGGGTTTGTCCTCACTGATGCACACGTTGCCCCTGAACTACTTAAAGTGGTGTTGCCGCAGGCGGTGCAGAAAAGCTTTAATTCGATTACTGTAGATGGTGATACCTCTACCAATGATATGGTTCTGCTGCTGGCGAACGGAGCCGCTAACTCTGCACTGATCAAACCCGACACTTTTGAGGCTGAAATATTCAGCCAACATCTGGAGCGGGTTCTCCTTGACCTTGCTAAAATGATTGTCCGTGACGGAGAAGGGGCGACCAAGCTGGTTCAGATCAGGGTTATTGGAGCTGAAAATGAAGCTTCAGCACGAAAAGCGGCGCGTTCAGTTGCAACGTCGGCTCTAGTGAAAACTGCATTTTTTGGAGAAGATGCCAACTGGGGGAGGATTATTGCAGCGGTCGGTTATTCCGGTGTCAATATTGATCCAAATCGAATTGATATCAATTTTGATCAGGTTCCGGTTGCTGTCAATGGCTTGGCTGTTGGGGCAGAGCGGGAAGCTGAAGCGACCAGAGTGTTACAACAGGATGAGTTTGTTGTGACGATTGATCTGCACCAGGGCAAGGCTGAATCAAGCTATTATACTTCTGATCTCAGTTATGAGTATGTCAAAATTAACGCAGATTACCGCACCTGATTGATTTCTCAATGAAAAGCTCTACTCAGCATGTTTAAACGAATTATTTTACTTGTCCTGGACGGTGTTGGTATTGGTGCTTTGCCCGATGCTGATAAATATGGTGATCAGGCGGCAGCAACATTGCAACATGTTGCGCAAGCTGTCGGTGGCTTGCGTTTGCCACACCTGGAACAGCTTGGCTTGGGACATATTGCGGCGGTTGACGGAGTGACAAGGATATCCGTACCCGTTGGCTGCTGGGGGAAAATGGCTGAAAAAAGTGCTGGGAAGGATTCTATCACGGGTCATTGGGAATTAGCTGGAGTCGTTCTAGACCGGTCTTTTGCGACCTTCCCCCATGGTTTTCCAGAAGAAATTATCGCTGCTTTTACGACTGCGACTGGGCTCAGTCCTTTGGGCAATATCGCGGCTAGTGGAACCAATATCCTCCGTGATTTAGGTGAGCAACATCTGCGTACTGGCCGCCCGATTGTTTATACCAGCAGTGACTCGGTTTTCCAGATTGCTGCCCATGAAGATATTATTCCGCCTGAACAACTCTATACGATTTGTCGGCAGGCGGAAAAGATTCTTTTTCCATACAACGTTTGTCGGGTTATTGCACGCCCTTTTAGCGGAACCTGTGCGGCTGATTTCTATCGAACCTCGGGGCGGCATGATTTCCCTCGCAAGCCTCCTCGGAAAACGTTGCTCAATCTACTCCAGCAGCAGGGAATACCGACCTGCGGAATTGGTAAAATTGGGGATCTTTTTGCAGGAGAAGGCCTTTCTGTCTCGTTTCCAACAATCAATAATTGTGATGGTATGGAGCAAACTTTAAAAGCTCTCGATAAAATAAATCACGGTTTGATCATGGCTAACCTGGTAGATTTTGATATGCTGTATGGGCACCGTTTGGATAGTCGCGGTTTTGCCCGGGCGTTACAGGAGTTTGACCTCTGGCTACCCGAGTTATTTAAAAGAATGTCGGCTGCGGATTTGTTGATAATTACCGCCGACCACGGTTGTGATCCGACTACTCCGGGGACAGATCATAGCCGCGAGTATGTGCCGTTGTTGCTCTCTTCTGAAGCAATCGCTGCTCTAGGCAGTTTGGGCGTCCGTCAGTCCTTTGCCGATGTTGGAGCAACTGTGGCGGACAATTTTCGGCTGATTTTACCAGACGGGCAAAGTTTTCTTCCTGAACTCAAACTTGACATAAGGGGGTCATACTGTTGAAAAATAAACTATTGTTGATACTTGTTTTCGTTATTCTGGGTGTTTCTTTTGTTCAAGCGTCAGACTTGATCGTTGCTGAGGGAACAATTACTTCGGCAATCGTAAATCAGAGACCGGTTGATCACATTGAGTCTTATCGTGCTGATTTTGGTAAATTATACTGCTTTACCCGGATCGTTGGTGCGCAGGAAGATACTGAGATCACCCATGTCTGGTATTATCAGGACGATGAGTTAGCTCGGGTTACATTACCAATCAGGTCTGCAGATTGGAGAACCTATTCATCCAAGCGTTTTTTGCCACAGTGGGCTGGTGAATGGAGGGTGGTTATCCTGGATGGAGATCAAAACGAGCTTGCGACTATTCCGTTCAGGCTGGAATAGATTAATTGTATTTCAAATCAAAAGGCGACTCGTTAGAGTCGCCTTTTGACGTGTTACTGAGAACATTCTATTTTTTTGCCCGTGCGGCTCGAGCCTTAGCAAGGTTATCAGCCAGACCACGATCAATAGCCATTTGTCGTCGGATTTCTGAGTAATTTTTTGATGCGAGTGATTGACTGCGGGGAATATCAAATTGCTGCCGGTATTCTGCAGCACTCATGTCATGGGCTGTTTTAAGATGGCGAGAAAGAGTCTTGAACCCTTTACCGCAGATCATGCAATAGATTTTGTCTTTACCGAATGCCTTTTTCTTACTGATGACAGGAGCTTCTTCAATCGCCTCACCTGTCTCCATAAGTTCCCCTTTTTCCAGAGCAGACAAGGCGGAATGGACTTCATTCAGTTCAGCGATCAGTTCTTCTTTTGACATGGGGGTTGTGGATGCGTGTGCTGCAATAATATCTGCAGCCATTTCCATGATATTCGCCATTTATATTTCTCCTGTCAGGACAAAGGGAAAATAATTTTTAGAACATAATATAGAACAAGGCAAGAAGAAATTGAGGTCTTAACTTTATATCAGTTTTTATCACTTACATTTTTATATGCTGTTACAATGAATCATTAATAAATAGACTTGATAAGTTTTTTTATATTTAATACCACAGGTGTTTAGATGGATATTAGAAAATCTATTGAAAATTTTGAATTACAAACTCTTTCATCTCGTGCCTGCTTAAGTTCAAAAAGTCAAGGTCGGCGCTTCCCGTCAAAAATATGTACTATACGGACAGTTTTTCAACATGATCGTGATCGTATTTTGCACAGTAAATCTTTCAGAAGACTTAAATATAAAACTCAGGTTTTCCTTTCCCCTGAGGGGGATCATTACCGAACTCGTCTGACACATACACTTGAAGTCACTCAGGTTGCCCGTACCATTTCCCGAGCCTTGCGTCTCAATGAAGATCTGACTGAAGCGATCGCTTTAGGGCACGACCTTGGTCACACCCCTTTTGGACATGTTGGGGAGCGGATTTTGAATAGCCTGGTTCCTGGTGGTTTTCATCATGTCCGGCAGAGTTTGCGGGTGGTGGATGTGCTGGAAAAGGATGGCAAAGGATTGAACCTCACCTATGAAGTCCGTGATGGGATTTTAAAACATTCAAAAGGGCAGGGCGGACTCTTGTCTCCGGACATTCACTCCCGTGCTCAGACTCTGGAAGGTCAAGTTGTCCGCTTGGCAGACATCATTGCTTATGTCAGTCATGATCTTGATGATGCTATTCGCGGACATGTCATCAATTCAACCGATATTCCCAAAGAAATATCTGCCGTGGTTGGTCTGCGCCATTCCTGTAGAATTGACCGAATGATCCGGAATTTGATCAGAGAATCAATGCTAGAAGACGATTTGCAGATTAGACTGTCTAGCGAAATGGATGAAGCTATCAGGGCATTGAGAGATTGGCTTTTTGAGCATGTTTACCAGGCGGAATCTGTCCAGAGAGAATTTAATAAAGCCTCGCACCTGCTTCAGGAATTGTTTCTCTATTTCTGTGACAACGAGGATATTTTTCTGCAATCCGGGGGACGGCGATTTACTGGAGACAGTTTAGAAATTTCTGTGGCAGATTTCATTGCCGGAATGACTGATCGCTTTGCTCTGGCTCTTTATCAGGAATACTTTCTCCCTCAACCATGGAAAAGCATTTGATGTGTAATAACTTATTGGAGTTTTTTGATAAAAGCTTGACAGTCTCTAATCTCTATGTTAGCTTTTGAAGCGCTTTCCTTGAAAAATCAAGCAGTTCGATAAGTTTTAGAGGTTTTATGATCGTGGACGGTAGTAAGAAACTTATTTTTCGCTTGGGGGGGACTGGGTTTTTACTGGAGTTAGGTGACGTTGTTGAGGTTGTTGAGCGAATTGCCGGGATGCTTGATTCGAGCCGTAGTGATATTGGCCGAGGGATTGTCTCAGCGCTGCAATTTCGACAGACCTGGATTCCTGTTGTTGACCCAGCGTTAAAACTGAATATTTTTTCTGTGGTTAAGTTGAAGGATAAAAAAGCTGTGATTTTACGTGGCTCTGAAGGGAATTGGGCTTTACTGGTGGATCAGGTGGGCGAATTATCGGCTGCGGAAAATTTTCACTCTTGTGAGATCCCTTTTCTCTTAAAGGTTTCAGCGATGGGGTTCTACTCACAGGTTAAACTTTTATACAATGAACCTATGATTGTTTTCGAACCAGAACGCTATTATGGATCGACAGCTGTATCGATATGAGTCGCTTTGGTCTTTTCCAGATTGATCAATTCAAGTTTGCGGTTTCACTGCAGCTGATTAAAAAGATTCTACAGAATTCAAAAAGCTATAATTTGCCGCGTCTTCCCAGGGCAATTTCCGCTGTTCTGGTTGATGCTGGTCAGTTAATTCCACTTTTGAATTTGCAGCAGATGATTGGCAGAGAAACTCAGCAGGAGCACCTAACGCAGAGTTACCAGGTGTTGGTCGAATCTGAATATGGCACGGTTGCTTTGCCGGCTGATTTGACCGGTCGAATTGTTGATGAACAAAAAGGTGAACGGTCAACAATTGTGGAACAAGAGGTGAATTTGGGTGGTGTTGGTAGTTTTATCTATCAAAATGAAGACTATAGTATTTTAGATATCAATTTTTTAGCCATAGAAATGACCCAGGTTTTTTGGCAAAACCAGCCTGATACTGGTGGTGCGAGGAGGCATCAATGATGAAAAAACTACTGTTGGCCGATGATAGTATTACTATTCAGAAAGTCGTCGGTATTATCTTCTCAACAGAAGAATATCAACTTGAGATGACTGATGATGGAGATAGTGCTTTTAAAAAGGCACTCGAAGACATTCCAGATCTGGTTATTGCCGATATTTCAATGCCAGGTAAAGATGGTTTTGAGTTGTGTCGCGCCATCAAGAGTGAGCCGAGTTTGTCGAATACCTCGGTTTTATTGTTGCCGGGTGCCTTTGACCATTTTGATGAAATAAAGGCAGGAGAAGTCTGTGCTGATGGCTGGTTGACAAAACCGTTTGAGTCACAGGCACTTCTGGATAAAGTTTCTCAACTTCTTGCTGCTGAACCGGTAAGGATGGCTGGTGTCGCCGCAGGAGATTTAGAAAGTTCCCCTGAGGAAGGGCAAGAGGAGCTGGTCAAAGGCGGTGAAAATTCTTCTATCAATGGGGCAGTTCTTGGTTTTGAGGACGTGGCTGATTTGCAGTCTCCCACGGAAGAGATTGAGGATGAATCTCCAGATGATATCTGGGATGCGGTCTCTTTTGCCGAGGAAGATCTGCAGAAGCAGAGTGAAACTGCCAGTACAGATACAACGGATGAAATCTCATTTGCGGCAGATGTTATAGATCCTTCAGCCGTTGCTGATGTTGACGTTGAACCGGCTACAGATGAGCAAGTTCTCTCTGCCTTTACCGCTGAAGCGGATGAAGTTGATCCCCCTGTTGCTGGAAGTGATAATGACTTTGTGGCAGAGGCAGCTGAAACAAGCGGCGCAGAAGAGCTTCAAGCGGAACCTTTTGCGGCTGTTGATCTCGCAGAAGAAGAAATGGTTCCTGAGATAACCGATCAGGTTGAAGCAGTTGCAGATATTGTTGCGCAAGCGCCCAGAGAAGAAGCTGAAGTGGTCGATTTCTCTTCCTTCAGCGAAGCCGAAGATGAATCCCTCGCTGATGTAACTGAAGAAGCAGCTTACTTTGTTCCTGCTGTCGAAGATGATGAGCCGCTGGAGTTGCTTGACGAGTTAGACGAAGGTTCTGGCGGAATTTCGGAAGAATCAGATCTTTCAGTTGCAGCCGAAGAAGATAACCCTCTGGAGTTAATGGGAAGCGACTTGGCGGAACAAAGCGCTGAAGTTAATCTTGCTGGTGAGGAATCATCCGGTTCTTTTGTCGCAGAAGCAGATGATGAAGAATTCATCATGGAGTTGCAGGAAGAGGAAGAACTGACTGACCTTGAGCCCGTAACGGAAGAAATAACTGCCCCAGAAGCTAGTGACGTTCCATTTGGTGAAACAGTCAATGGCGCTAGTTCTGCAGCTGATGAGATTCTTGATCTATCTGAGGATGATGTTGTTGAATTTGAACCGCTGGGTGAATCGCTGGAAGAAACTGCAGTGGCTGATGAAGTTGAGCCGTTTGTTGTGGAGGAGCCGGAAGCTGAGTTTGAACCTGTCGATGAAGCTGCTGATCTAGTTGAAGAAAAAACTGAACTGGTTGAAGAAGAAACTGAGCTGGTTGAAGAAGAAACTGAGCTGGTTGAAGAAGAAACTGAGCTGGTTGAAGAAGAAACTGAGCTGGTTGAAGAAGAAGCTGAGTTGGGTGAAGAAGAAGCTGAGTTGGGTGAAGAAGAAGCTGAGTTGGGTGAAGAAGATTTAGAGCCTCTATCAACAGTCGTAGAAGATGATAATTTCTACTTTGATGCGACTGCGGAAGATGACACCGATGTTGCTGCAGCTACCGCTGGTGCTGTTGGTCTTGCTGCCGCTGGTTTTGGTAGCACTGCAGTTGCAGAGTCTGCAACTGCGCAGGTCGAACAACAGTTACGCGAACTTTCTGAAGATGAGTTAAAGGAAGTTGTGAGCAAAGTTGCTGGACCGATGATTGAAAAAATGGCGGGTGAAATGCTTGAAAAAGTTGCCTGGGAAGTTGTCCCTGATTTGGCTGAAGCGATGATCAGTGAAGAAATTCGTAAAATCAAAGAGGGTGCATAACCAGCAAAGCTGTACAAAAAGAGGTGCTTCTCTTACGGGGGGCAGCAGGGAAATCTTGACTTCCTTGCTGCCCCCCTTTATTGTTCCTGCCCAGATAAAATGGCGTCGCAAAAAGTTAGACCTCCGGCGTTGCAGTGATTTTTCGGGATCTTGACACACATGTTGTATGCCTTCGCCCCTGAAAAAACACTACGCCTTGGTGGTCAAAATTTTTGCTTAGCCATTGGTGATTTTATCTAAAGCATTTAAGTAGAGAAACCAACTAACGACATATTTGAAGCAAGGATTTGCCAGTAATGAAGACAGAACTTCCTAAAGGTTATGACCCGACACAGGTTGAGCAGAAATGGTTTGATGTTTGGGAGCAGCGCGGTGATTTCCATGCTGATGAAAACTCCCCCAAACCCCATTATTCAATCGTTATCCCCCCACCCAATGTTACAGGCGTCCTCCATATGGGACATGCTCTGAATAATACACTGCAGGATATTCTCTGTCGCTGGAAGCGGATGTCTGGTTATGAGGTTCTCTGGATGCCAGGAATGGATCATGCCGGAATTGCAACCCAGAATGTTGTTGAAAAGCAGCTTGCCACAGAAAATAAGGATCGACATGATTTGGGTCGAGAAGCTTTTGTTGAGCGGGTCTGGAAGTGGCGTGAAGAATCGGGCGGGCAGATCATCAATCAGTTGAAGCGGTTAGGAGCCTCCTGTGATTGGCAGCGGGAACGTTTTACCATGGATGAAGGCCTTTCGACTGCAGTTCGTGAAGTTTTTGTCAGTCTCTATGAGGATGGATTGATTTACCGGGATAATCGTCTGATTAACTGGTGTCCACGTTGTCACACCGCTTTATCAGATCTTGAGGTTGAGCATGAGGACAAACATGGCAACCTCTGGCATTTGCGTTATCCGGTTCAGGGGACAGATCAATATCTGATTGTTGCGACAACCCGTCCTGAGACCATGTTGGGTGATACCGCTGTTGCTGTTCATCCCGAAGACGAGCGTTATCAAAGTCTGATCGGGAAAAATGTTCTGTTGCCGCTGATGGATCGAGAAATTCCGATTATTGCCGATGAGTATGTTGATATGGCGTTTGGCAGCGGTGCCGTTAAAATTACTCCGGCACACGATTTCAACGACTTTGAAATTGGCAAACGGCATGATCTTGAATTTATCAATGTCCTTGATGAATCGGGGATGATTAACGAAAACGGCGGTTTCTACGTCGGGATGGAACGCAATGCTGCCAGAGCGAAAGTTGTTACTGATCTGGAATCCCAAGGTCTACTGGAAAAGGTTGACGACTATACCAATGCGGTTGGTGAATGCTATCGCTGTAAAACTGTTATCGAACCCTATATGAGTAAACAGTGGTATGTCGCGGTTAAACCGCTGGCAGCCGAAGCGATCAAGGCGGTAGACTCTGGCCAGACCCGGATCGTTCCCCAACAGTGGGAAAAGACCTATTACGAATGGATGAACAATATCCAGGATTGGTGTGTCAGTCGGCAGATCTGGTGGGGACATCGTATTCCCGCCTGGTTCTGCGACGATTGCGGTGAAATAACGGTTTCTCGTGAGGATGTTTCCCGTTGTAAGCATTGTGACAGCTCCAACCTCCGCCAGGAGACTGATGTCCTCGATACCTGGTTTTCCTCCGCCTTATGGCCATTTTCAACCATGGGCTGGCCGGAACAGACCAAAACCCTGCAGAAATTTTATCCGACCAGCTGTCTGGTGACCGGTTTTGATATCCTGTTTTTCTGGGTCGCCCGGATGATGATGATGGGAATCAAATTTATGGATGCTGTTCCTTTTAAGGAAGTTTATATCCATGCACTGGTTCGTGATTCCCACGGGCAGAAAATGAGCAAAAGTAAGGGTAACGTCATTGATCCATTGACCATTGTGGATGAATATGGTGCTGATGCTTTCCGCTACACCCTGTGCGCTTTTGCCGCTATGGGGCGTGATATTAAACTATCGACTGACCGGATTGGCGGTTATCGGAACTTTGTCAATAAACTTTGGAATGCCAGTCGCTTCGCCTTGATGAACCTGGAAAATTTTGAGCGGGCTGAAAACGGTTTGACCGGTTTGTCGTTGTCACAAGCTGATCAGTGGATTCTGAATCGCTATGCTTTTGCTGCGGTGGAAGTGAATAACGCCCTGACAAATTATAAGTTTAACGATGCGGCTAGTATCCTTTACTCTTTCACCTGGCATGAGTTTTGTGATTGGTACATTGAGCTGAGCAAGGATAATTTGTACGGTGATGATATTGTTGCGCGTCAATCTACGCAGATGGTTCTGTTTACAGTACTGGAAGGTCTGCTCCGGATGCTCCATCCGATTCTGCCGTTTGTCACCGAAGAGATCTGGCATGCTCTTCCGGGGGAGCGTGAGACTGCTTCCATTATGCAGGCCGATTATCCAACCGCTGCACTCATTGAGACAGACACAACAGTTGTTGCTGATATGGAACTGGTCATGGATGTTATTCGCGCGATTCGTAATGTGCGTGGTGAGCTTGATGTTCCACCTGGCAAACGGATCAAGGTTGTCCTCGATTGTCAATCGGAGTCAGTTGTGCAGGCCATAATGACGGGTCAAGAGTACATTCATTCGCTGGCTCGGGTCGATAACCTGGTGGTTGGTGTTGCGGTTGAACGACCCAAACAGGTTTCAACTCAGGTGACCGGCGAGGTTGAGGTGTTGATTCCCTTAGCTGACCTGATCAATGTTGTAGAGGAAGGGGCACGTCTGAATAAGGAGATTGAAAAAATTCAGAAGGATGTTACTTTCTTCGAGAAAAAATTATCCAACGAAAAATTTGTTGCCAATGCTCCACCACATGTTCTGGAAAAAGATCGTGGAAAATTGGTTGCTGCTGAGAAAAAGTTAGAGATATTACAACAGAGTTTGGAAAAAATACTGGCTTTAAAATAAATGATGAGTAGATGACCGGAAAAGTATGACTTTCCCGGTCATTTTTTTTGGCGCAAACCGTTATGGTTACTGGTGCTGATTAGTAATTAGAATTTAACCATTTAGGGATTTTTTTATTTAAATTTATAACAACATTTGGTATACAGTATACGATTTGTTTTCTGCCGTGAGTTCGGTCAACTCTGTTTTAGAGTCACGGTTTTGTTTTGACGCCGAAAGGATGTCGAAGATGAATGGGAGGATAAGCTCTTGGCGGGGACCGCCGGGGCGACATTACATGGCTCGGTTTCAGGAGAAGATGCGTGCCGGGCCAACCTAAATTGAGTAATCATATTGGTGATTGAATTTGGGAGATAAGTCCTGATTGACAATCTGTTTCACATTCTCGAGGGATATTTAACTATGAATCTGTTTAAAAGTACCGTAGGACGAAAGATTCTGATGGCAGTGACCGGACTGTGTCTGGTCGGGTTTATCTCTGTCCATCTCCTTGGCAACTTATCGGTTTTCTGGGGTGCCGATGCGATTAATGCCTATGCCAAACACCTCCACGATCTTGGACCGCTGGTTTGGGTTTTCCGTCTGATTATGCTGGGTCTGTTTGCTGTTCACATTACCTTTGGCATTCAGCTCTACCTGGAAAATCGCGCTGCTACACCAGATAATTATGCTGTTCAGAAAACCCTGGTCACGACCTTCTCAGCTAAAACCATGGTTTTCACCGGTCTGATTGTATTAGCTTTTTTACTCTATCATCTGCTCCATTTCACAGTACAGATCACCAACCCAGAAATTTCAGCACGAAATCTGGCACTTGTTGATGGTCATCTTGACGTATTCACCATGGTGACCAAGAGTTTCCAAAATGTTTTCATTGCCCTGGTTTACATCATTGCAATGATTGCACTGCTTCTGCATTTGATGCATGGTATTTCGAGCTGGGTACAAACTTTCGGCTGGAGTACTGGATCAAGTCAGGACAAAGTGACAGCATTAGGCAAAATTGTGGCTATCGTTTACGGACTGGCATATATCGCTATCCCGTTACTTCTTCTCGCTCGTATTGTGAAATAGGGGGCTTATTGTGATATTAGACGGAAAAGCACCTACCGGACCAGTTGAAACATCTTGGGACC
>Ga0256840_1003595_pt1 | contig 12366 bp, 10 predicted proteins | sample 355202metaG_FD_185969 | JGI IMG/M metagenome (GOLD analysis project Ga0256840, IMG submission 185969) | Hydrothermal vent microbial communities from Mid Atlantic Ridge, Atlantic Ocean - 355-202 | ecosystem: Environmental > Aquatic > Marine > Hydrothermal vents | place: Atlantic Ocean: Mid...
TTGTAAATTTTTTCTCTCTCTATGGGGTAGAAGTTTCCAAAAGTGTAGTGTTTAAAAACATTTTTTTCTGAATGTAAAGCTTTTAAACTCTCATCTTGTGCCATAGAGTAGCTAATATATTTTGAGATAATCTCAAAACTCTCTTTAAATCCTATATCTTTTTTTATGTATGCTGTGCATATAAGTTCAAACTGTTTCAAGGGTTTCCTTTTTAAAAAAGTATAGTCAAAAAAAGATAATAAACAGTAACATCATATATAAACATTACAAACCATTCAATATATCCTCAACCTTCCCAAGAGGATTTTCGTCTCTATAGATAGGACGACCAATAACAGGAAAATCAACCCCCTCCTCTTTTGCAACTTCTAAAGTAGCCACTCTCTGTTGGTCTCCAGCATCCTCTCCAAAAGGTCTTATGCCTGGGCAAAGGGTTAGGAACTCATTTGAAGTTGCATTTTTTATAGCCCTGCTTTCAAAGGTGGAACAGACCACACCGTCTAAACCATTTGAATAAGACATCTTCGCAAACTGCTCTGCTTTTTCGTTAATGCCCTTTTCATATATAAGAGAGAAGTTTGCTTCATCAAAAGAAGTTAAGGCTGTTACGGCTAGGACTAAGGGTCTGTTTTCATAAGTAGAGAGTCTCTCCATAACTGTTTTCATGGCGATGGCTCCTGCTGAAGCGTGAATGTTGAACATGTTTACGCCCAGTTTGGCTATCTCTTCGGCTGCATCTGCCATGGTGTTGGGGATATCGTAGAGTTTGAGATCTAAAAATATTTTAAACTCAGGGTTAATTTTTTTCAGTGATTTTATAAAAGATTTTCCATCTCTAATGTAAGCTCTGAAACCTACTTTCATCCAAATATTATAACTTTTTAATGACTCTGCTAGGGCTAAATTTTCTTCTGCTGATGGTAAATCTAATGCTACACATAATTCCATAATATGACCTCTTATTTTTTATGGGTATAATTCTAGCCAAATTATAAAAAAATAAGGATTAACATGTCAAAAAGATATGACGTATCACAAGAAACAATGGACACTTACAACTACGCAAAGTTCAACACTTCAAAGGGAGCTATTTGGATTAAGCTTTATGCAGCAGATGCACCAAATACTGTAGCAAACTTTGCACACTTAGCCCAAACAGGTTTTTACAATGGATTAAAGTTTCACAGAGTAATCGACGGATTTATGGCTCAAGGTGGTTGCCCCAACACAAGAGAAGGTGCTAGAGGTATGCCAGGAACAGGTGGACCAGAGTGGTCAATTGACTGTGAAACAGACACAAGTCATGAAGCACACAGAAGAGGAACACTCTCTATGGCACATGCAGGACCAAACACTGGTGGAAGTCAATTTTTTATTACTTTTGTTCCAACGCCTCACCTTGATGGTGTTCACACAGTATTTGGAGCAATAGAACTTGACGATACTGAAAGTTTTGCTGTTCTTGATAGCATTGCACAAGAAGATGACATTCTTTCTGTGGAAGTTGTTGCCCAAAAAGCTTAATTTTCACTCCTCTTACACTCAAAATGTGAGAGGAAACACTACATTTTACAAAAAAATCTATAATTTTTTTCAAAAAACCCTTTTTCTTAAAAATAAATATTAATTTATATTGTTTTTTATGTTATAGTATTATTAAAAAAGAATGAAGAACATACTATGACAATAAATAAACTTTTATATCCTGCTCTTTATGTTATGAATAAACTATCTTTCAAAGCTAAGATTATTATATCTATTATAATACTCTCCATACTCCTTCTTTTTCCTTCTCGTACCATGTTTATGAGCTACTATGATAAAGGAAATATCTATGACAAACGACTTGTAGGATTAGAATATATTGAGATTATGAATAAAATTATAGAAACGATTCAGATACATCGTAGTCTCTCAAAAGAGTACTTAAACGGAAATAGCGAGCGAAGAGAAAATCTTACGGATAAAGAAGATAAGTTTTTAAATCAGAAGCGTGCTTTAATGGATTATGATGTTGAGCATCTTAACATGCTTACAGCCAATCAAAACTTTACAAAAGCGATGGCCCTTTTTCAAATGATACATGCAGATAAATTCAACTCAACACTTTCAGCTGAAAAAATCTTTAAGACCCATGGAAAGATTGTTGATATGCTTATAAGAAGTATTCTTTCTGTCTCAGAAATTACTAATTTCTCGGTAAGTAAAGATTTGAGAATCAACTACCTTGCCGATATGCTACAAGCAAAACTGTTGTATCTCTATGAATTTACGCATCAACTAAGAGATTTGTCTATAGGAGATGCGAACAAAGAAGATATACTTCAAAAACAGAAACTGCTCTTTAAACTCTCTACTGACCTGAGTAGTTTAAAGTTAAATCTCAAAGAGAACTTGGCACTAAGCCAACTCAACAACTACCCCTTGTTAGAAGAGAGAACAACAGCCGTTACGTTTAAACTAGAAAGTTTACTTGGTATCATTAATGAAGATATCATTAACAATCATCATACTACCTTTAACAACCCTTCATTTATAGAAAAAACCACTCAGATTATAGAAGCTCAAGAGGAGCTTTATAAAATGTTCACCTATACCTATAAAGAGACCTCTAATGAATTAATATACAATTTAACAAAAAATTTATGGGAATTACTTCTACTTTTTTTGATTATTCTTTTTATTGCACTATACATCTTTATGGCCTTTTATCAGTCCATTACTAGTAACTTAAAAAAATTACAAACAGCTTCAGAGACCATCTCTTCTGGAGATACTAAAATAAAACTAAAAGTTGATAAACAAGATGAAATTGGTGATGCCCTGATCGCCTTCAATACCATGAGTGAAAAACTTGATGAAAACATCTCTTTTCTTGATGGATATAAAACAGCCATTGATAACAGTAGCATTGTGACCAAAACAGATTTAAAGGGAATTATTACCTATGTCAATAAAATGTTTTGTGATGTTTCTGGCTACACTAAAGAGGAGCTTATAGGACACTCACACAATATTATTCGACATCCAGATGTGCCAAAGTCTGCATTTGAAGATATGTGGAACACCATCAGAGCCAAAAAAGTATGGAAAGGAGTTCTTAAAAATAGGAGTAAAAATGGAGATACGTACATTGTTAATGCAACCGTACTTCCTATCTTAGATAGAGATGGAGAGATTATTGAGTATGTTGCAGTAAGACATGATATCACTGAACTCGAAAAGAGTAAGGAGGAGATTAAAAAGCAAAGAACAGATTTACTGACAGGCTTACCCAACAGAAATCAGTTGGTTGAAGATTTGAAAACAGCCATAAAACCGGTAGTCTTCTACCTGAATATTGATGATTTTTCAGGCTTTAATGAGTTTTATGGTTCCGACATTGGTGACAGTGTACTGATCAACCTAGCAAAAATGTTAAACAATCTGAAACAGACAAAACATTTTACACTCTACAAGTTCCAATCTGACCAATTTGTTCTACTTTTTCAAGAGGGTTATTTAGCAAATATTAACTTCCAAGTTTTCTTTGAAGAGCTTATTGAAAATATTGAACATCAAATTGCTTCCCTACAACTAGAGAACCAAAACCGTGTAAGTATCTCAGTCACCAGTGGAGCTGCCAGCTATTATGCCCATGACAATTATCAAAACCTTATTTTATATGCTGATATAGCACGAAAAAAAGCACAACTTTCACATAAAAAGTTTTTACTTTTTGACCACAGCATGAGAAAAAGTGAAGATTATGCACAAAACATAGAGTGGATCAACAAAATAAAAGAGGCGATAGATGAAAACAGGGTTGTCACCTACTACCAACCTATTGTAGACAATAAAACAGAAAAAATAGTCAAATATGAGACCTTGGTACGTATGTTGGATAAAGAGGGAACACCTGTACCCACATGGACCTTCTTAGAGATAGCACAAAAATCCAAACTCTACCCCCAAGTAACAAAAATAGTCATAGAGAAAGCATTTCAAGCCTTTAAAAAATTTCCAGAGTATGATTTCTCTATTAACCTCACCATCGATGATATTCTTTCAAAAGAGATAACAGACTATATATACAATAAACTTGAAAACTATCCAAATAGCCAGCGTGTTATATTTGAAATTACTGAATCAGAAGAGGTTAGAGACTATAAAATCATTAATAATTTTATTAAAGGTTTGAAAAAGTATGGTGTAAAAATAGCCATTGATGACTTCGGTTCAGGCTATGCCAACTTTGAACACATTATGAACATAGATGCTGACTTCATTAAAATAGATGGTTCACTCATAAAAAATATCGACAAAGATAACAATGCTCGTATTATTACGGAGGCCATCATCTCATTTTCACGTAAACTGGGGAGAAAGACCATTACAGAATATATACATAGCGAAGATGTATTTAAAATGGTAAAGGAATTGGGTGCCGATTATTCACAAGGTTTTTACTTTGGAATGCCTTCACCAATTATAAAGTAGTCTAACATATTTATTTCTGTTTAATTTCATATCTCAAATAACTGGCTGAAAATATAATATAACTATAGTAAACATATTAATTAAAGTATTTTATAATTTATTCATTTTAGCTTGGTTTTATCTGTTTTCTTGGATATACTTAAATTATGAAAATACTATTAATAACACTAAAAATATTTAGCTTTGTTCTGTTCTTTTCAACCAATACGCTTGATGCACAAAGCGTATCGATGGTAGAACCTAGTTACAATAAAGTTTATCGTACTGATAGAGTTGGGGACTCTTATCATTTTTTACTATTAACTAAAGATGGTAAGTATTATCATCTCTATACAAATAGAACGGATAAGCTAACAGCAGATGAAATCAAATCTGCAAACCTACTCAATATCTTAAAGCAGAAACAGTCATGGGGACAATCATTTCCTAAAAATGGACGTTTTACAGTAAGTAAAAACAAACTCTACACCAAACGACTGTGGGATAGAATTAATGTTGTTTCAAAAAATAAAATAAAATATCTCAATAAAACTTTTAAACTTTAAAAATCTTCCCTTTTTAGCTAAAATTAGACTTTTAAAAGTCTAAATTACAAGGGAAACCCATGCACGGATTTCATAGAGTAGCCTCAGCAGTGAACAAGACCATTGTAGCCAATCCTCAACAAAATGCTATAGAACTCTCAACCCTACTCCATAGAGCCTATCAAGAAGATGTTTCAGTTGTTCTTTTTCCAGAGTTAACGCTAACGGGCTATACAGCCTCTGACCTCTTTTTCAATCAAACCCTTTTAGAAGAACAAAACAACGCCCTTGCATCACTCTTAAAAACAACCCAACCTATCTCAACCATTGCCATTTTAGGTATTGTCCTTCTTCATAACGGTCGTCTCTATAACACTGCTGTGGTTATTCAAAATGGAAATATTTTAGGAATTATTCCCAAAAGTTATCTACCCAACAAAAAAGAGTTCTATGAAAAACGCCAATTTATCTCTGGGCGAAATATTAAAAACAAAACTATAACTCTACTTGGTCAAGAAGTACCTTTTGGAGTTGACCTACTTTTTACAAAAAATAAAGAGATAACCTTTGGAGTAGAAATCTGTGAAGACCTTTGGGCTGTTACTCCACCTAGTAATCAAATGTCTATTAATGGTGCCAACATCATCTTTAACCTCAGTGCGAGTAATGAACTCATAGGAAAAGCAGAGTATCGTGAAGAGTTGGTTCGTACCCAAAGTGCCAGATGTATGGGAGCCTATGTTTACGCTTCATCAGGTGTAGGTGAATCTACTACCGATACTGTTTTTGGAGGACATAGTATTATTTCAGAATATGGCTCTACCCTAGCCCAAAACAAACGTTTTTCTATGGAAAATTCACTCATAACAGCTGACCTTGACCTACAGCGTCTTAATTGGCAACGGCTTTCAGAGTCAAGTTATTCAGATGAAGAGATGACAGAGTTTAGAAGCATTACAATAAAAGAAACCCCTCAAATAAAAGAGCTAAACCGTTTCATAAACCCCATGCCGTTTGTTCCTTCTATCTACCAAGAGAAAACCCACAGATGTGAAGAGATAGTCAATATACAAGCCCATGGACTTATAAAACGTATGTCTCATGCCCACATACAAAAAGCCGTTATAGGAATCTCTGGAGGCTTAGACTCAACCCTTACCCTACTCTCTACCCATAAAGCATTTGAAATCATGAATTGGGATGCTCAAAACATCATCGCCATTACCATGCCCGGATTTGGAACCACCAGCCGAACCAAAAACAATGCTGTAGAGCTTTGTGAGGCTTTAGGTGTGACTTTACGTACTGTAGATATTAGCAAACTCTCCCTCACAGAGTTTGAAGCCATAGGACACAATGTAGATGACCACTCTGTAACCTACGAAAATGTCCAAGCACGAGCCAGAACCAGCATACTCATGAACACAGCCAACCGTGAAGGTGGTTTGGTCATAGGAACAGGAGACTTAAGTGAAATAGCTTTGGGTTGGAGTACCTACAACGGCGACCATATGAGTATGTACGCCCTTAACTCCAATATTCCTAAAACACTCATACAGTATGTTATAGAGTATTTTAAAACCAATGAAAAAATTGCTCATATTATCGACGACATTTTAGACACCCCAATTAGCCCTGAACTACTACCTCATGATGATGACGAAATAGTCCAAGAGACAGAATCTATAGTTGGACCCTATGAACTGCACGATTTCTTTCTCTATCACTTCATCAAGTATGGAGCAAAACCAAGCAAAATTCTTTTTCTTGCCAAGCATGCCTTTAAAGATTCTAAAAAGTACGATGAAGCAACCATTAAAAAATGGCTCAAAAAATTCTTATGGCGTTTCTTCACCCAACAGTTCAAACGCTCATGTATGCCAGATGGTCCAAAAGTAGGAAGTATCAGTCTTAGCCCAAGAGCAGACTGGAAAATGCCCAGCGATGCCGATATGAAGATTTGGTTAGAGGAGTTGGAATCATAAAATAGAACAGTTATGAAACTATTTATGGTTATAATAATGAGAAGAAAAGGTCTATTATGAATTCTAATGAAATACACCATCGTATCAAGAACAATCTAAATATGATAGCTTCCATTATTGGCTTACAGATATTAAATCTTGAAAAAACAAATTTTCATGATACCAAAGAAATACTCTTAAACTCTAAGCTTCGTATAGAGGTGGTTGCTATGATTCATGAATCACTCTATCAACATAAGGGTGAAAATATAAACTTTAAAGAGTATACAAGAAAACTAACATCTCTTATTTTAAATACCTATAATAAAGATGTTCTTGTAAAGATTAATACCCAAGGTACCTATACTTCATGAAGAGACCATGCTTAGACTTGGTATTATTATCAATGAACTTCTAACCAACTCTATAAAACACTCTTTTTCAAAATCTTCTAAAAAAAATTGTATTCATATTTCACTTGTAAAGAAAGAGGGGAACTGTATATTTAAATACCATAACCCCTATAATATAGATGCTGATTTAGACAAAATTCTGCACAGTGATACCTTAGGTATTAAACTAATGAAACTAACTGTTAAACAGATGAATGGTCTGCTAGATGTTAAGCAAAATGAAGGATTGCTGTTTACTATTACTTTTAAAGTCTGAGTCCCAAACGGGACTCAAGTAATTTGTTAAGCATAAACAAGAGCTTGAAATGGTTCCCAAGCAGCATAGTTAGCTGATGGGTTATTTCTATATCGTCGAACATAATAGTGCATAATAATTTGTGCTTGTTGCTCTCTATTGAAAAGTTCAAATACTTCTCTAACATCTAGATTAGAATGATTATTAATAGCATTCAATAAATCATCTTCTCCACCCTCTCCATTTTCACTATCACTATAACCATAATTGTATCCCTCTCCAAAAGTTTGAGCATGAATTGCCTCTGACATATAAAAGGCTCCTGTATCATTATATTGCCAAACATGACATAATTCATGTATCATGGTATCATATTCAATATCACCGTCATCTACATCAAAATTTACTAAAGTATTAGAGACAAATGCTCTTGAATCTTCCTCTCCACTAACCCAGTCTTGAATACCAAATATTATGTCATTAAGTAAACTTTCTTGAGAAAAATAGATAGTAGAATAATCAAAAGTATCACCATAAATTAATCGTGCTTGGACAATCTCATCAGCTCTCATAGGACGATATGAGCCTAAGGTATTTAACAAAATACTTATAACCGTTCCAATAGCTCCCATGTATATTTCAGCAACAGCATGTAAAATATCTGTAACAGCTTTTTTCATTTTGTAAAATGTTAAAGTAACCTCTTCTATAAACTCTTCACTCAAATCTATAATAACAGCTTGATAAATATCTTGAAGTGACTGCCCTGCTTCTTCAACAGCTTTCATAAAATTATCCAATATATCTTCTGGATTTTTCATGGTCTCTATAATAAGTTCACTAAGCGTCACACCATATTCAAGTGTGGTTTTAATCACTTCTGTAAATGCCTCTAAAGTCATACCTGCTATATTGACAAACAGTTCAGACAATGCATATCCAGCCTCTAAAACACCTTTAATAAAGTCTCTAATCCCTGCTATATAATCTTTTTCTAAATAAGTTAGAACATAGTCAACAGAGTTTTCAAGTTTGACGGTTGCTTTTCCTATATATTCAAATAATTTTTCTGTACCATTTTTTGCCATATCTGCTGCATAGGTATAAAAATCTATTAAACTCTCTTCTATACTCTCCCACGCTTTCAATAGAGCTTTCATGGCTTCATCACCTTTTTTTACTGCCCAATCAATGGCATCAGTTAGCTTACCTTTAGCATAACGAATGGCCAATAGGGCATCATGCCACACTTCAGATACTGCATCTTCTGCCTGAGTTAAAACCCAATCTAAAACCTCACCTACTAAACCTGTATTTTGAATAATACCATTTATCATTCTTCTAAATACCAAGTAACTTGCCCCAACAACCATACCTAAAATTTCTATAACTGTAACACCAGCATCCAATATTTTTTTAACCAAAGAGGCTGCTGTTCTATACGTAAATCTTAATACTTCATTGGAAAACCGTACTAGACCCCCTGCTATTTTAGTAACAGAGGCTATAAACTTCCTAGCAAATTCTATTCCTAAAGTAATGGCATCTTTTAGAAGGTTTACAACTTTTTTACCAAGTTCTATAAAAGCTTTTAGCGTTTTTTTGATAATATTTATTGATTTTGAAACTATGTCCGAAAATATATCTACAACATCTTTTCCTGCTGCAAGTATACCTGCTAAAGTCTCTCTAAGTTTTTCAGCTGTCTTATCTATTGCCCATGAGATAACATCTAGAATCTTTTTTCCCAATCGTGCAAGTGCCTCTGCCATAAGTCTAATACCATTAGAAATGGTATTCATAGCTTCATTAAATAACTCAGCTATACTTTTTCCAGCTTTAATTAATGCTTCTACTACACTTTTAAATACATCCATCGTAAGCCTAATGGTATTTTGTATAATATCTACAAGAGTTTTTCCCATAGAGATTAGAACATTAACAACATTCTCTATTAAACTTAATGCTACACGAGAAAGAGAAGAGATAATTTCACCTATACTCTTTCCTAGTTTTAATAAACCCTCTAGTACAGACTGTAATAACGAAGCAGTAAGAGTTATAACCGATTTTAATATATCTCCAATACTTTTTCCAATCTCCATTAATCCTTCTAATATACTACCCAACATATCTGTTGCCGTCTCTAAAACCGACTTAACTATATCAGCAATACTTTTTCCTATCTCTAAGAGTGCCTTTAGTACAAAAGATATATTTTCAAATGCTGACTTAAGTACATCACCTATACTTTTTCCCATGGCTATAATTGCTTCTACAAATTTCCTCATCGCAGAAGCACCTTTTTCTAAAGCTGCTTTTAAAATATCACCAAGTGATTTTCCTGCATCTATAAGTGCTGTTACTAAATCTCCAACCTTATCTACTGTCCACTTTGCAATATCTTTCATAACATCACCAACCATGTCTACCAATGATTTCCCAGCACTTACCACAGCATCTACTACTGAACCAATACCATCAGCTAAAGCACTTCCTGTGCTGACAATAACTTTTGCTACCCAACTGAAAAGACCTTTAGTTACAACTGGTGATTTTTCACTTTGATGTTTTTTTAAAGCACTGTTTGCCATCGCTAACCACTCAGTAATCGCTTTAGTACTTCCTCCAGACTTAAGATAATCGACCATAAAAGCTCGTGCATCCTTTTTTTTCATGCCTGAGATAGAATGAACCAAATATATATCTCCCTCATCTCCCTTATCTTTTCTAATAACTTTTGCAATCATCTTTCGCTCTTTGACTCCTGCATCTCTTGCCCAAGATATAAGTGATGTTGTCTCTCTCTTAAAAGATTCTATTTCAGGTACTGTTGACAAAAGTCCTCTAGCTAAACGATAAGCTTTTGTATCTGACAACTCCAAAGCATAGCTCATAGCCTTAGCAATCTCTGAATGCTTAATATCTAAACTTCTAACTTGTGTTCCAACCCTTGCAATACTTGAATAGTTTATCTGACCAATATTTTCTTGTAACTGTGACATAATTTATCCTTTATTCTTTTTTAAATCATATATAAAAAGAATTCTATAACTGTTTCGTTTTAAATTTTACAAACGAAACAGTTATGAAACTTTTTCAACATATAATTTGAGTTGTAAAAGGTTTGATTTAAAACGAAAGGACAAATATGAAAATTTCTTTAAGTTTAACCCATGATTGTAACTTACGGTGTAAGTATTGCTATGCTGGAGAGAAGTTTCATAAGACAATGACGCTACAAACAGCTAAAGAGATAGTTGATTTTTCTATCTCTATTACACCACATCATGACCATATAGATTATAGTTTTTTTGGAGGAGAACCATTTTTATGCTTTTCTCTGATACAAGAGATAATCTCTTATATAGAGAGTAAAAAAATATCTAATCCTATAACATACAACATTACAACCAATGGAACCATCATCAGTGATGAAATTCTTGACTATATCGTTGCACATGATATTAAAATCAGTATTAGCATTGATGGTCCAGCATCTATTCATGATAAAAATCGAGTAGATATTCATGGAAATGGTACATTAGACGTTATACTAGAAAATATTAAAAAGATATCATCTAGGCTTGATTTCTTTCAAGTCAATGCTGTATATGGAGCAAAAACTGTTGAACAGCTTGATAAAACATTTGATTTTTTTGTAGAAAATGGTATAAAAAATATTCATCTAAATCCAAATATTACTGAAAAGTGGGATGCATCTAGCTTCCCTAAAATTACAACTGCTTATACACGTATTGCAAAGAGATATATTGAACTCTATAAAAACAATAAAGAAGTTGCCTTAAATTTAATAGACAACAAACTAATCCTATTTTTGAAAGGGGGATATGAAGAAGAAGATAAATGTAGCATGGGACAATCAGAGTTTGGGTTTGCTCCAAGTGGTAATGTATACCCTTGTGAACGATTAATCGGTGATGATACCAATGAAGAAATGTGCATGGGAAATATTCATACAGGAATTAACCCTTTAAAACGATGTAGCATCGCACAAAAAACAGGTAACAGTAATGAAGAGTGTAGTACCTGCCCCGTCCAACAATACTGCATGAATTGGTGTGGATGTACCAACTATAACATGACAGGATACTCTGACCGAGTCAGTGCCATGTTGTGTCACAGTGAACGAGTTGCCATTAGTGTAACCAAAGAGGTTTTTAATGCATTAAAAAACAATGAAACACTACTGAATCATTTTTTAAATTATGCTAACAATTCCAAGAAAAATTTAACCAAGGAGATAGACTATGCCTAACCATAATGAAATTAGAAATGACCATTTAGAAATTAATAGAGATTTATTCATCAGACCAGTACAACTTGCTGGAGGATGGCCAATTCCATATTTGAAAATTAAAAATTTAAAAGAGATACTCAAAGATGCTCCACGTCTTGTTCTGCAAGGTAATTTTAAAGAAAAAATACGTATTAATGATATGCTAAATGGTGGATTAAAGATACCTCATTTACATATAAATAAAGAGATTGTTCTTTTAGACAAACCTCTATTGAAAGACTATCTACATGCTGTAGCAGATGAAATAGACAATATTAAAGATTTTTCTGAACTTCAAAACCATATCAGATAAAATATATAGGGTATATTAAACTATCTTATACCCCAATCCATTAATATTCTGAATCAAATCGGGGTTAATCAATTGACGTACTCTATGAATCAATGAACGTAGAGTACAGTCATTTTTACTCTCACCCCAAATATGGGT
>Ga0256840_1003596_pt1 | contig 12364 bp, 11 predicted proteins | sample 355202metaG_FD_185969 | JGI IMG/M metagenome (GOLD analysis project Ga0256840, IMG submission 185969) | Hydrothermal vent microbial communities from Mid Atlantic Ridge, Atlantic Ocean - 355-202 | ecosystem: Environmental > Aquatic > Marine > Hydrothermal vents | place: Atlantic Ocean: Mid...
ATAGATGAGTACTTTTTAAACAAGGATAGACTAATTCGCTTTATAGGTATAAACTCAAATGTTGATGTAGGATATATAGAAACACTTATAAAAAATAATGAAAAGGTAGACATAAATTACCTTTATGAAAATAGACTGATGGGTGAGAGAGGTCGGCTAATATGCAGTTGTGAGCATGTTTATCATCGAGATTTAGTAGATATTGTTATGCAAACGGGTATTAGTTCCTTTAGCGAACTTGCAAACTTTAGTAGAGCAGGTAGAGTGTGTGGCAGATGTAAGGTGATGGTGCAAGATGTAATACAAGAGTCACAAAAGCTGATAGACCCAAATATACCAAGAAAAACAGTAGAAGATATAAAAAGAGAAAAAGAGATAGCAAAGGTTCAAAAACGCATAGATAAGTTTAATGCTTTAAATCCAAAAAATGAACTCAGTGCTGATAACCTAGATGCCGCTTTGGACTCTTTGGATATAGCAAAAAGTGAAGTAAATAGTTGGATTTCAATGGTGACAGCAAATATGCAACTGCACCCAAGCTTTGAAACAGTAGTAGATAAGAGTGTTAAAGCATTAAACAGAGTACCTATTATATGGCTAGAGCTTGCAGATTGTAGTGGAAATTCTGAAGCCTTTATCAAGTCTGCTAATCCTTCTATTGAAGATTTGATATTAATGGTTCTTATTTAAAAGAGGGGACTCATTAGATTTTAGAGTTATAAAACACATCTTAAAAAGTATGTTATAATAGGGGAAAAAACAATAGTAGCATGGGGTGGATATGGCAAGAGTATCAAAAGAAGAGCGAAAGAGTGGGATTATATCAGCTGCATTAAAGCTTTTTTCTCAAAAAGGGTTTTATGTAACAACTATTCCTGATATCGCTGAAAAAGTTGGCATGAGTGTTGGAAACTTTTATAATTATTTTACTTCTAAAGACCTACTTGCTAAAGAACTCGTTCTTTATATATCTCAATATCTTGGAGATAAGATTCGTGCTATAAATGAGAGTGATGACTCCAGCGAAATTAAAATCCAAAAAATAGTCACGATGTACTTTGATATGGCAACTGAAAAACCAGAGATGATAGAATATTTTTTACGTGTATATCTTTCTAATCGTGAAGTATTTGGTGAAGGCTGTGAAGGTATGACCTGCGTTTCGCCTTTTATCACAGAGATGATGATATTTTTTAGTGATGGTGTTGAGTCTGGTGAGTTACATAACCAAGACTTTTTTAGTGCTTTTGGGCTTTTTATGGGCTATCTTGGTGGTATGGTTTTTCTCTTTGGAGAGAAAATACTACCTGACCCACTAGAAGAGTATAAAGAGTCTATCTCTTTAAATATTTACAATGCACTCAAAACAAGATAAAAAACTAAAACTTCTTTGGTTTCAGGGTGTCACCTGCAATGGTAACACTCATTCCTTTTTAAACCTCCCTAATATCGAACAACTTCTTGAGAACTTTGAAATTCTTTATCATCCTATTTTACCATCTATATATTCATTAGAAGAGATACTTAAACTTGAAGAGAATTGTGACCTATTTCTCTTTGAAGGAACTTATGACCCTTTGATGCAGCATAATGGTGTGGAGTTGTCAAAAATTGTTGATTATTACACTAAGCATGCTACTCATGTCATTAGTGTTGGAACTTGTGCTAGTTTTGGTGGTATGTTCAAAGCAACAGCTCCAGAGAGAAATAGCGGACTCATCTTTAATGAAGAGGAGAGTTTTGGACCACTACTTGAACAAAAACAAAAAGTGATAAACCTTTCAGGATGTCCTGTACATCCAGAGTGGCTAAGTTATACACTAAGTATGATAGTCTCAGACAAAGAGGTAGAAGTAGATGAACTTCATCGTCCCATAGAGCTCTATAGTAACTTAGCACATCATGGTTGTACTCGAAATGAGTATTTTGAGTGGAAAGTTGATGTAGATAATTTTGGAGAAAAAGAGGGCTGTCTTTTTTACAAACAGGGCTGTCGTGCACCGATGACTCATGCCTCATGTAACAAAATACTTTGGAATGAAGTAAGCTCTAAAACGCGAGTAGGAACTCCATGCTTTGGTTGTACTGAACCTGATTTCCCTCGAACAGATATGTTTAGCACTAAAACAAATATGTCTATTCCTCAAGATACACCTCTTGGTGTACCAAAACGCAGTTACTTAACACTTACAGGTATTGCGAAGACTTTTCATATAAAAAGATTAGAAGGAAAACTCATTGATTACAAAACAACTCGTTGATAAGATAGAAGGTGAGGCTTCTCTTTACTTTGAACTAGAAGATGAGAAAGTAAGTTTTGCTACTGTAAGCTTCCCTCATACTCGTGGGATGGAGCTGATGCTAGAAGGTAAAAATGCTCTTGATGCTTTAGTCATAACCCCACGAGTCTGTGGTATTTGTGGACATGCACATCTAATGGCTACTGTTAGAGCTATAGAAGATGCTTATAAAAATGCAGGATATGAGATACACTTGAGTGAAAAAGTAGAACTGCTTCGAGAGTTCACTCTAGTTATGGAAATGGTACAAAATCACTTTAAGTGGATGTACTTAACTATTATCCCTGCATTATCAAAACTAACAAATAGTTCCCAAGAACTTACACCACTTAAAGGTGCATTTGCTGCAAGTATCGCTACAAAAGCAATTGCTACCTTTGCAGGACAATGGCCCCACTCTTCATATATGATTCCAGGTGGAGTTACAGCTGATCCTACAAATATAGATATTTTAAAAGCACAGAGTTATTTAAGTGAGCTGAAAACTTTTTTTGAAAAAGAGTCTTTAGGAGTTTCGCTAGAAGACTTTTTAGCTTTTGATTCTTGTAATGATTTTACTAAACTCTCCAGTGATGTTGGAGCACTCAATGAAGCTTTGTTAAAAACAGATATGCATATAAAAGGTTTCGCGGATGATACTTTTATTGTTTTAGGTGAACATACATTTACTGAGGTTACAAAGCTAAAACATACACGTCATATTGGAGTACAACACAAATATGTGAGTACTGAGCCCTCTTACTCTCCACATGAAAAAACATATGCGAAGAATGCTCTGTATAAAGATGCTTATTATGAAACAGGTCCATTAGCTCGTTCCCTCTCAAATAATTTTGCTATTATCAAAAATATACATAGGCGTTATAAAGATAGTGCTTACTCTCGTGTCATGGCAAGAGTGTTTGAACTTGCGTCACTTATACAACATGCTTCTTCTTTGCTGAAAAAACTTGATATAGCGGACACATCTTTTACAAAATCAGTAGATATATCTAAGATAAATGCTAGAGGAGTTGGTGTTGTTGAAGCACCGCGAGGACCGCTGATGCATACTATAGATATAGAAAATGGAGTGATTAAAAAATATAGTATCATCACTCCAACTCAGTGGAATATAGGAAGTTCTCATAAAGAAAAACCAACTCCTGCACAAAGAGCCATGATAGGACTCACAAAAGAAGAAGCTAACTTTGTTTTTCGTACTTTTGATGTCTGCTCAGTTTGTACTACTCACTAAGTGTAACTGATAGGGTAGTTATTAGACTTAATTATTTTCTAGTTTAACTTCTTCAGCATAACGAGCTTCTAACTCCTCTAATCTTTCCATCCTCTTATAGTGTGCAATATTTAAATGAACAAAGTTCACAGCTATACCAATTACAATTGGCCATGATAGGTACCAAAGTATACTTCCTAAAAATTCCATTATATTCTCCTAAAATTATTAATAATGATGTGAATCATTTTGTATCTCTTCAACTGTTAACTTCGTTTTATCCATTGACTTCCATACAACAATTATATAAGCCAATACTATTGGTACTAAGAGTGATACAACTGCCATAACACTAAGTGAATAATAGCTTCCAGAACTATTTTCTATACTTAATGAACTCTGCATGTCAGAAAGCGATGGATAAAATATAGAGTTGTCAATTCCTAAAATAAAGAGTAAAAAAGTAACAGTTATTACAGTACCTGTTCCTGTAAGAAATATAGCTTTTGAAGAAGACTCAAAAACTGCAGTATATACTCCAAATAGTAGTGCTAAAACACCAGATGTAAATCCAATCAGAGAAAGAGTGGAGTTTAAAAATATGTGCAAGAACTTATTTGGCTCTATACTTACAACTTTTGAACTCTCATCATATACATAACCATCTTGAAGTAAAATTGTTGCAAGTATATATAAAAAAAGTACTAAAAATATAGTAAAGTTTTTCTTCACAACACTTTGAACTCTTGAATGAATGGCTTCATTATCAAGCGAGTTATAAAAGTATAAAGCACCTTGAACACGAGCTAAAAATACAAGCATCAGTCCAAATGCAAGGTTAAAAGGACTCAGTAGTGCTTCTAAACCATAACTATCTTGTGTCCATTTTGAGAAGTTATACTCATTAACTGTAAAGTTCCCACCACTAAAGAGTGTCCCAAGAGCAACACCGATAAGAAAAATTCCCAATGAACCATTAATATACAAAAGAGTTTCATAAAATCTTGTACCATATACATTGTCAGGTTTTTTTCTATACTCATATGCTACAGCTTGAATAATAAAACAAAAAAGTATTGTCATCCAAACATAATAGGCTCCACCAAAACTTACTGCATAAAAAAGAGGAAATGCTGCAAAAAGTGCACCACCAAACATAACGAGTGATGTAAATGTAAGTTCCCATTTTCTTCCTAATGAGTTCACAAGTAAATCTCTCTCTTCTTCATTTTTAGCTAATGTATAAAGGAGAGTTTGTCCACCTTGTATAAAAGTCATAAAAACAAAAAATGCCCCTATTAGACTTACTAAAAACCACCAGTAAACCTGTAAACCATATAATGTAATTTCCATTTAGTGCTCCTCTGGACCTATTTTAATCTGTTTTAACATAATTTTTATTTCTGCTATTAGTAAACCTGTAAAAAGAACAGCAAATAGCCAAAATGTAATCATAACACTAGTTGCTGCAACATTTGATGCAGCCATTCCTACTGGTAGCATTCCTTGAATAGCCCAAGGTTGCCTTCCGACTTCTGCTACAATCCATCCAGCCTCTTGAGCTACATAGCCTAGAGGAAGAGTAAACATGGCTATATATAAGAACCATCGCTTTTGCTCTATAACATTTATCATAGTGAAATAAAGTGATATAAAGAAAATAAGCATAAATAGAGTTCCTAAACCAACCATAGTGTGAAAACTATAAAAAGATATGGCAACATTTGGTACAGCATCTTCAGGTTTTTCTAAATATCCATATCCCATGTATTGCTGATATGTTTCAAAAATTTTAAGAGATTCTGCCGTTTTTTCCGAATCTCCCTCTTTTTTATATTTTTTATAATCTTTTAGTGCTTGGAGTGCAATTTTTCCCTGTCTCATCATTTCTGTTACAGGCGTAAGGTCATGATTTTTATTTCCATAGAGTAAATCATCTATTCCAGGTACAAAAGCATTTACATCATGGTAGCCTAAAAAGGAAAGTGCTCCAGGAATCTCAAAACTAAAATGAAACGGATCTTTTCCATCAGCTATCTCTTTGGTATCATCTAGGAGACCAAATGCAATAATTCCAGCTCTTTTTTCACCTTCATATAGACCTTCCATCGCTGCAAGTTTCATCGGTTGGTTTTGTGCCACTTGGTGTGCGGACTCGTCTCCTGTGGCAAGTAAAAAAAGTGAGGCAGTTAGTCCAAATGTTGCTGCAACAACAATGCTTCTTCTAGCAAACTGTGTATCTCTTCTTTTTATGAGATACCATGAGCTAATCGCAACAACAAAGAGTGAAGCAAGTACATACCCACTTGTAACAGTATGTAAAAACTTACTCACTGCGTTTGGATTAAAAAGAACTGCCCAAAAATCAACCATTTCATTTCTTGCAGTGTCTGGGTTAAAGTGCATCCCTACTGGGTGTTGCATCCAACCATTAGCGACCAAAATCCAAAGAGCAGAGAGGTTTGAACCTAAAGCGACTAACCATGTAGATGTTAGGTGCATTCTTTTAGTGACTTTATCCCATCCAAAAAACATTACTGCAAAGAATGTAGACTCCATGAAAAATGCCATCAATCCTTCTATTGCAAGAGGTGCACCAAAAATATCACCAACAATCCAAGAGTAATTTGACCAGTTTGTCCCAAACTCAAACTCCATAATAATTCCAGTAGCCAAACCAATAGCAAAGTTAATAGCTAAAAGACCCATCCAAAATTTTGTGATAGTTTTCCATTTTTCATCACCACTACGTACATATATAGTTTCCATAATAGCAACTATAAATGTTAAACCTAATGTTAGTGGTACAAAAAGCCAATGATAGAGTGCTGTTAGTGCAAACTGTGCACGCGACCAATCTATAAGTAGTTCACTGTGTTCCATTTTTATTCCTTAGTTAAATGTTGTAAAACCGAAGTTGCTCTCTCTTCATCTGTTGTAAAATGTTCTTTGAGTTGATTTGGGAAGAAGAGTACTTTTATTATTGCAAACATTACGAAGAGTTTGATTAAAATAATAAACCATAACTGTTTTCCTACTTTCATATTTCTAAAACCATCATAGTAAAGATAAAAAGCTCGAGTAAATATATTTTTTGAATGATTATTCATTATGTAGTATAATACACTCTTTAACTAAAAATAATATAAAATTTTAAAATTAGCTACCTGTCTATTGAGTTCGAAAAATATATAAGAAAATTAATTTTTTAGATTTATTTAATAAACTTCTTATATTCAATTAACTTTAAGTTATTATAATATATTATGGTGAATAGTAATTCAAAATGAAGAAAAGGAAATGTGATGAGCATGGAAAACGAAGAATCTGTAAAGAAACTCTTTACAGCAGAAAGTGCGAAAGTGGATACGAATAAAGGTGATGCATATTATGAAGAGTTATATGCATCTTGTCAAGAGAGAATTGAAGACTTAAAAAAACTTGCACCTCTTAACAATAGAGTTGATTTTACAGAAAGTATAGAAGACCAAGGTTTAGGAAGAAGAGATTTCTTACAGTGGGCTTCTGCGACTACTGCGATGCTTATGCTTCCTGCTTCATTTACACCACTTGTAGCTGAGGCTGCAGTTCTTATGAACAGAGTGCCTGTTATCTGGGTTGAGCTTCAAGATTGTGCAGGTAACTCTGAAGCACTTCTTCGTTCAGATGGACCAAAAATTGATGAAATCATTTTAGATATTATCTCATTAGAGTTCCATGAAACACTTCAAGCCGCTTCTGGTCACCAAGCTGAAAAGCAGATGGATGAAGCTATGGAACACTTCAAAGGGAAGTATTTACTCTTTGTTGAAGGTGCGGTTCCACTAGGAATGAATGGTCAGTTTGGTACTATTGGTGCTAAAGGTGAAACATTTGTAGAACACTTACATCGTGCAGCTGAAGGTGCAGCAGCAGTTGTTGCTGTAGGTTCATGTGCTACTTTTGGTGGTATTCCAGCAGCTGCTCCAAACCCTACTGATGCAGTTGGTGTTATGGATGTTGTTAAAGGGAAGCCACTTATAAATATTCCTGCTTGTCCAGCAAATCCTTCAAACATGGTAGGAGTTATTCTTCACTATGTACTCACAGGAACTATTCCAGAACTCGATTCTCTTTTACGTCCAAAGTTTGCATTTGGATATAGAATCCATGATAACTGTGAAAGACGTGCACACTTTGATGCAGGTGAGTATGTTGAAGAGTGGGGTGACGAGGGTGCGAAAAATAACTTCTGTCTCTACAAAGTAGGATGTAAAGGTCCAATGACTTTTAATAACTGTTCTATTATTCGTTATAACGAAGGTGTGAACTGGCCTATTGGTGTTGGTCGTGGTTGTATAGGATGTTCTGAACCAGATTTCTGGGATAAGTATGCATATGAGCGCCCAATGGCAAATGCTAACATCAAAGCACCGACAGGTGGAGTAGAAAAAACAGTTGATGAGTTTGGTCTTGGGCTGTTAACAGTTGCAAGTATCGGTATAGGTATACATGCAGCTGCAAGTGCTATTGCAGGTAAAAGAGAAGATGGAGGAGAATACTAATGAGTAAAGTACACGGAAATGATGGCAACTTTCATCAGACAGATAAAAATGGAAACAAGCATATAATTGTTGACCCGATTACAAGAATCGAAGGTCACCTTAGAATTGAAGCGGTAATTGACAAGAACAATACGATTATAGATGCATGGAGTTCTTCTACAATGTTTAGAGGGATTGAAACTATTGTAAAAAATAGAGATCCTAGAGATGTTGGTTTAATGACTATGCGTATTTGTGGTGTTTGTACAGGTACACACTACCAGCGTTCAATTGAAGCAGTTGAAGATGCATTTAATGTAACTATTCCTAAAAATGCTCGTATTGTTCGTAACCTTATTCAAGGTTCACTTCAAGTTCATGATCACTTTGTTCACTTCTATCACTTACATGCGCTTGACTTTGTAGATATTATATCTGCAACAAAAGCAGATCCAAAAAAGACTGCTGCAGAAGCTATAAAATGGGCGAAAGCAGCTGGAACAACTCCATATATTTCAGGAGCTACAGACTTTAAAGCTATTCAAGATCGTATTGTTAAGTTTGCAAAAGAGGGTCGTTTAGGTATCTTTGGAAATGGATACTGGGGTAACAAGGGGTATAAACTTACTCCTGAGCAAAACCTTATTGGTGTGGCTCACTACCTTAAGGGACTTGATGTTCAAAGACGTATGTCAAAAATGCATGCACTCTTTGGTGGAAAGTCTCCACACCCTCAGTCAATTGTTGTTGGTGGTGTTACTTGTGTTCAAGATATTCAAAACCCAGCTCGTATTGCACTTTTTCAAGAGCTACTACGTGAAACTACAGACTTTGTTAAACGTGCTTATCTTCCAGATATCTATATGGCAGGAACAGCTTATGCAGCTGAAGCAACTGATGCATCACAATCTTTCCATGGTACTAACCATAAGGGAACATTAGGAAAAGGCATCGGTGGTTCTGGTGGAGGACTGTTGTCTTATATGTCTTATGGAGACTTTAGACTTGATGATACTGGTTTTTATAACTCAGCACTTTTCTTACCTTCAGGGGTAGTTCTGGATGGAGATATCACTCAGGTTCATGAACTTGATGAAGATAAGATTACAGAAGATGTAACACACTCATGGTTTGAAGGTACTGGTGCTCCTGAGCATCCTTACGTTGGAACAACTATTCCTGAGTATACTGGACTTGATAAAAAAGATGATGGGTATGCTTATCTTAAAACTGATGGAAAATATTCTTGGATTAAATCTCCACTATATGATGGCCGTAAGGTTGAAGTTGGACCACTTGCTCGTATGGTAATTGGATATGTTAAGGGTGATGAAACTATTACTAAGTATGTAGGAAACTTCCTTAAGCAGTCAGGTTTACCTCTAACGGTACTTTTCTCAACTGTTGGTAGAACAGCAGCACGTGCAATAGAGACTGAAATGATAGCTGATGCTATGCAAGATTGGGCAGCTGAACTTGCTTCAAACGCAGCACATGGAGATCTTAGTACTTGGACAGAGTTTGACTTTGATAAAGTAAGTAAAGACTGTAGAGGTAGAGGTATGGCAGAAGCACCAAGGGGTGCATTAGGTCACTGGATCGTTATCAAAGATGGTTTAGTTCAAAACTTTCAAGCAGTAGTTCCATCTACATGGAATGCAGGACCACGTGGACCAAATGGTGAGATTGGGGCTTATGAAGCATCTCTTATCGGTACTAAGGTGGCAAACCCTGAAGAACCATTAGAAATCATTCGAACTGTACATAGTTTTGACCCTTGTATCGCTTGTGCTGTGCATGTAATGGATACAAATGGCAAGGAGTTAGCTGTATACAAAGTTGACCCTACTTGTGCATTTTAAAAGGAGGACACTATGAAAGCTAAACCAGGATATAGACAGGTAAAGCGTAGAACTGGTGCTCTGAGAATTATTCACTGGACAAATGTTATAGGAATGATTGCAGCAATAATTACGGGTTTATATATTGCGGATCCGTATTATCAAGCATTTATTGCTGATTCTGCTGTAGACAAATATGTTATGGCATGGAATCGTTGGATACACTTTATGTTTGCTATTATTTTTGATGTAACATCTATAGTAGTAGTTTATTTGACATTCTTTTCTCGTGTTGAGCGTCCATGGACAAAGGTTATTCCAAATAAAAAGAATTTTATAGAGTTTTTTGAAGTACTTTTAAACTTATTAACATTAAATACACGTAAAAAGTTTAATTCAGAACATAACGATAGTTTTAATATTGCTTATTTCTTTCTATTTCATATTCTTATGATTTGGATGCTACTTACAGGTTTACAAATGTATGTACATGGTTTAGGTTCTGGGCTAAGTAGTATTGGTAATTGGTGGCCTTGGATGTTACACCTTGTGACTGACTGGACTCTTCCTGTTTCTTCATGGATGGCTGGTTCAACAGCAACGGGTAGTAATATTATGGATGTACGTATTGCACATCATACGACTATGTGGTTACTTATTACATGGGTAGTATTTCATATCTATTACCAATTTTGGAGAACTATTTTCTGGAAAGAGGGTGATATATCTATCATTGTTGGTGGTAGTAAATATGTGAAAATTGAAGACGGAGAAAACAAGTAAGTGGCATATGAAAAAGTAGCACTCATTGGTATAGGAAATATTATGTTTCATGATGAGGGCTTAGGTGCCTATCTTGTAAAATATATCGAAGAAAACTATGAAACACACCCTAAACTCACTATAGTTGAGGGTGGGACTTTAGGGTTTACACTGATGACATACTATCAAGAGTATGACAAGATTATAGTTGTTGGTACAGGATCTAAGAGAGGTCCTGTCGGCACTATAAGTAGTGAAAATGCAGAAGAAGTTATGGCAAATGAAGATGCCACACGAAAAACTGCTAACGAAGTTGAAATAACGATGATGATAGAGATATGTTCTTTTCATGAAGATATGGGAGAAGTACAACTTATCACTATGGTTCCTCACGATATCATAGATGTGAAAAATGCTATGACACCTGAAGCTTTAGCATGTATGCCAAAACTTGTAGATGAAACACTCAAAGAGTTAGAAAATTCTGATATTATACTTAAGAGAAAAAATGAAGATGAAGTAAGCTTTGATAGCATCATTAAAGCATATGCAAATCCTAAAATTTCAGACTTTACAGATATGTCTCAATTTGCTTAGTATACAGCTCAAGAATTTTATTTAGCTGTTTAATAAACAAGAATTTAAAACCAGGAAAATAGATGTATTTTATTTTTGAGCTAGAATTTAGCTCTAACAAAAACTATATAGCAAATTTAATTCGTGCATATGCACAAAAAGAAGAGATTGAAGCAGAAATACTTCAAACGCAAGACAAAATAGTAATGATTTTTAATCAAGATGATGAAAAACTAGAGAGTTTTTTACTCAATATGGAAAGTATGCTTCCTGCATCACTTTTTCTAGGGGAAGGGAAACACTACTTTAGTGATGAAAAACCCTCTTTAAATGTAATAACAGATGCAAACTTACCTGTAAATATTGCCCCTTGTCCTACTTGTCAAAAAGAGATGTTTGATGTAAGTACACGTCGTTTTTATTACCCTTTTACATCTTGTAATAGTTGTGGGTCACAACACTCTTTTTTAACAAAGTACCCATATACTCGTTCAAATACCACAATGAAATTTTTAGTACCATGTAGTGAGTGTGAAGAGGAGAGAAAGCAAAACTCACTCCGTAAGGACTATGCACTTATATCATGTATAGAGTGTGGTATTGGACTTCGAATGTTAAGTAGAGAAAACGAATATATGGCTCTTAACAAGGGAGATTATCGTCAGCTTTTTAAAGCTAGTGCCGGTGCAATTAGCTCAGGAAAAACAGTGTTAATGAAAACAATGCACGGATACAGAAAGTTTTTTTATCCAAATAGAGACTTAGATGCAATAAAGAAGATAAAGTTTACAGATGCAAAACAGGAGCTTAATTTAGCCAAAGCACCATATAACCTCAATAAACTTAGTGAAGAAAAAGTGGGACTCTCAACTCTACTCATGGCAAATGCAGCTAGTTTTAATGAGCACTTGATGCTTGTAGAACAAGAGTTCAATGCCCTCTTAAGTATAGAGAGACCACTTCTGCGTGTAGCTACTAAGAGTGATGCGATGAAAAGACTATATGGCTCTTCTGCCTTGGTAAAGTACCCCGATGATGGTATGACTATGTTACTTGCTGCCGAGGCGGTGAAACATGGCTTAGAATATTTGGCATATATAGAGTGTGATAGTAATGAAGAAGCAGACTTCTTAGTAGACTTTGATG
>Ga0256840_1003597_pt1 | contig 12363 bp, 9 predicted proteins | sample 355202metaG_FD_185969 | JGI IMG/M metagenome (GOLD analysis project Ga0256840, IMG submission 185969) | Hydrothermal vent microbial communities from Mid Atlantic Ridge, Atlantic Ocean - 355-202 | ecosystem: Environmental > Aquatic > Marine > Hydrothermal vents | place: Atlantic Ocean: Mid...
CGCTTGGGAAAGGTGATTTCTTTGTCACCCTCTGGGTGAGTGGTTTTTGGAGGTAATACCATGGCTCGGCTCAGGTGATTTAGGTACTTGGGATTATAACTCTATATTCAACTGATTTTTTTAGGATTATCTTAAAAGCCTGAAATAAAAGCAGTTTAACTATTAATGTAAAATCCCCTGTTATTGATCTATAATGATGTTTTATCAGAAGTTTGTTACAAGAAGGTTCTATGTCAGCGGTTATCGAAGAGAAAACAGTTAAGGGTTTGCGTGAAGTTGCATTATTGGGGTTTTCTACTATTGCATTATTTTTCTTAATTGCTTTAGTTACTTTCAGCAATGAAGATGCTGGTTGGACGCACAGTGGCTCCATGCAGACCATCAGTAATGCCTGTGGCGTTGTTGGTGCATGGGGTTCGGATTTTGTATTGAGCATTTTTGGCTTAATGGCTTATCTGTTTCCTGTGATGATTCTATGGCACGGCTATCTTATTTATATGCAGGCAGAGAAGCATAAGGGAAAGTTTGTTCTGACGATACGCTGGGCTGGATTTATAGCCACCATTGTTTCAGGAAGTGCAATCTTTTATTTGCATATTTTAAGGTTGAAGGTTGAATTGCCTGGGAGTACAGGTGGCATTTTAGGCCAAGAAGTGGGTGAAGCCTTATTGGTCATTTTAGGAAACTCCGGGACAACATTATTTTTGTTGGCTGTTTTGTTGGCAGGAATTACGCTTTTTACTGGAATGTCCTGGATTGCATTATTGGATTTCGTTGGTAAATATACTCTATTGATCACTAACAAAATTTATCAGCAATATTTAGCTTTTTACGATTCTTTTAGAGACCAGAGGGTGCGATCTAGGCAGTTAAAAAAATCTGCGCCATTGAACAAAGTAAAAGAAGTAAAAGAAAAGAAAAAATTTAAAGTTAAAATTGCACCATCATTGAATTTGTTTGCAAAAAGTGACAGAGAAGCTAAAGAAAGTCAGGTTGATATATTTGAAGAACCCTTTGATTCTAAGTCATATAAAGGAAAGCTGCCTCCATTAGCATTGCTTGATAAACGGGTTTCAAGAGTAAAAGGCTATTCTGATGCTGATTTAGAAGAAATGTCCCGGCAGGTTGAAGATGTATTGCAAGATTTTAATGTGGTCGTTGAAGTGGTTGCCGTTCACCCAGGGCCGGTCATTACACGGTTTGAATTAAAACTGGCTGCCGGGGTAAAAGTAAGTCGAGTCAGCGGTTTGTCGAAAGATATTGCCCGTGGACTGTCAGTAACCAGTGTGCGGATTGTCGAAGTGATTCAGGGCAAAGCAGTTATTGGACTGGAAATCCCTAATCAGGAAAGAGAAATGGTCTCTTTAAGAGATCTGCTGACAGCCCGCAGTTTTGAAAAAGCTAAATCAAAACTCACTTTTGCCATGGGTAAAGATATTGCCGGTGTGCCAGTCGTGGCTGATTTAGGAAAAATGCCTCATGCACTAGTTGCAGGGACGACCGGCTCTGGTAAATCAGTTGCTATCAATACCATGATTCTTAGTTTGCTATACAAAGCAAAGCCAGAAGAAGTGCGATTGATTATGATAGATCCAAAGATGCTGGAACTGTCAGTTTATGAAGGCATTCCACACCTTTTAACGCCTGTAGTAACAGATATGAAAGATGCGCAAAATGCATTGCGCTGGTCAGTTGCAGAAATGGAAAGGCGTTATAAATTGATGTCAAAAGTGGGGGTGCGTAACCTTGCTGGGTTTAATCAATTAATTGCAGACGCCGAGAAAAAAGGTGAGCCTATACGTGATCCTTTGTTTCAGCTGACCGAACCTTTGGAAGAAGGGGAGGAGTTTCCTGTTTTAACTAAATTGCCCAGCATAGTCATTGTGATTGATGAGCTGGCTGATATGATGATGATCGTTGGCAAAAAGGTAGAAGAACTCATTGCCCGTTTAGCTCAAAAGGCAAGGGCCGCTGGAATTCACCTGGTGCTGGCAACTCAGCGTCCATCGGTTGATGTATTGACCGGGCTGATTAAGGCCAATGTGCCTACCCGTATTTCTTTTCAGGTCTCTTCACGGATTGATTCCAGAACGATTCTGGATCAAGGCGGAGCAGAAGCGCTGTTGGGTAATGGCGATATGCTGTTCTTGCCTTCTGGTACCAGTATTCCTATCAGAGCACATGGTGCCTTTGTGGATGACCATGAAGTGCATAAAGTTGTGGATTTTCTTAAACAGACAGCACCTGTCAACTATCTTGAAGAAATTACTCAGGAACGCTCAGATACAGGAGAATCTGTAGCAGAAGGTGGGATGGATTCAGAAATGGACGCTTTATATGATGAGGCTGTCATGTTTGTAACTGAATCGCGTAAGGCCTCTATATCCAGCGTACAGAGGCGCTTCAAAGTAGGCTATAACCGAGCCGCCAGGATGATTGAAGATATGGAAGCCGCAGGTGTAGTCAGCGCACCAGAAGGCAATGGCTCCCGGCAGGTTTTAGCGCCACCGGCACCGAGGGATTAAAATGGACCCTGCAATTATTGGAGTAATTGGCCTGATTTTTATTTCTGCCATTGTAGGCTGGGCGTTTAGCCGGTCTAAAAAAGTAGAAAAACCTGTAAAGGCAATGCTATTTGTACTTTATTTTTGGGTGAGTTTTTTTATTCTTCTGATGATTGCTGCAGGGCTTTATCATTTTGATATGTTGAGTGGTTTTTCCTAAATTATTCGCCGTATTCAACGGAGGGGCCGGTGATTATAAAGAAACAGCAGATTTTAATTTTCAATGGTTTAGGATCTTGTTATTTAAGACATGCATTGAAAGAAGAGAGGAGCAATAAATAGCTTTACCCTGGAAAAACCAGATGCTCACGGTTTTACGGCAATAAATTGATTCCATAGCATTTTTAAAATTCTCACCTAACCGAAGGATGACGCTAATATTTTTTTAAAGCAGGTGAAATCAATAGTTTGCACTATAGTGCCAATTGCTATCTACAAGCTAAAATACTATCTTTCCAAATATCTAAAGCAAGTATATATAAGTGCAGAAATTATCATCACAACAGATGTGGCAAACCAGTTGCTCGATTTTGAGTCCTCCATTGGTTCAAAAAAGAAATATTTTTATCCATCTCATTCACTTTAATCGCCTTTTTCACCTAAGAAATATTAAAACCAATACAAAAAAAGTATTCTCACTCCCCATAAACAAAACAAAACACCTGCAGACTTGCTGATGAGATCATCATTTTCAGGTAACCCCTTTTCCAACAGAATGAATAGAGTGATTAAAACCATAGCCGTTATATTCATAACGCCAACAGCAAACATAATCATCATTTGCGCCCAGCAGCACCCTAGACATGTACTGCCATGAATAGCCCCCATGTTAAATGCACCTAACCTGCCATTCTGCCAGGAATTTAACAGAAAACTAAAAGGGGAGCGACAGTGCTGTAAACAGGCATTTTTAATTGCAGTGAACTGATAAACACCTGCTGCGATAAATATGGTGGCCGCAAAAAGAGCGTTACTGTTCTCCATCATCTTAGTTAGCCATTGTAAACCGTGCAATTGCCATTGCAGCAGTGTTAACAGGAAGCTGAATGTAAACCAGATCAGCAGATACGCCATACTAAAAAGTGCACTATATGGCATGTCACTACAATATCGTTGACGAGCGGTAGCACTAAAAGCCTTAATCATGGGTATTGCAGAGGGCTGCATCATGGCTGCCATCATCACCGCCCACATAGTGTAGACAACAATAAAATCACTTGTGTTCCATTGTTCGGCTAAATCTGGCGGCATCCACATTTCAGACATTGACTGGGCCGTCATTTGCCAATGCTGATAGATCAGAAAGCTCCATGCAGTCAAAGTGATGATAAAAAGCAGAATTAAAATTTTAGGTATAGAACCCAGCTTTATAATATTCAAGGCTGATAATTAAATGCAGAGTAATAGCCATTGCGGTCACTGAACTGCCAGTCTTTATCATAATCCTGATATTGGTATTGCTTTGATTTGGCCACTGTGGATGGATGGCTGCTGACCACACATAATGGAGGGTTGCTAATTGTAGACTGTTCCCCTGTGATGCCTTGAATGCTTTCTATTTCTGCCTGAGCAATACCGGGAATAGACATAAAGCGTTTGCTGTCCTTTTCCCTGTAATCAATTTTAACTTTTTTAATACCTAAAACTTTCGTTACAAAACTCATTAGAATTTCTAAATGTCCCCCTTGCTGCCCACTAAAAATTTGGGTAATGGCATCAAACTGAACATCATTTGCACGCTCATCTATATATAAAGCGGCCTGCCAGTTTCCGTCTTTCATATTGGCAGGGGCATAGCAGGCCAGTGCGACATTAAGGTCATTTAAAGACTGTTCTGCAAAATAGCCATTTTCAATATGCCAGGCTACCAATAATTTGCAATCACCTTCTGATGGAGGCTGAAGCCAGACACAGGGGCAGGCAGTCTCACAGTTACAGGTTTCAAAATAGCTTCCCTGCACTTTCCACTCAATCGGTTCACTCATTATGGTTTCCTAAAAAGGTTCTTTAAAAGGTCTTAGGTCAAATTCATGTGTCCAGGCGCTAGGATGCTGGCAATGAATTGACCAGTAAGTTTCAGCAATAGCTTCCAGTTTTAATAGTCCTTCACCTCCTTTGCTTTTATAGTATTCTGAAAATTGCTGCTCTGCTCTATCGCCATTGATCACACCATCAATAATAGCGTGCACAACATGAATGCCTTGTGGGGAAAACTCTCTTGCCAAGCCTTGGGCTAATGCTCTTAATGCCGCTTTAGCAGAAGCAAAGGATGTGAATGGCGGTTTTGCTCGTAAAGAAGATGTTGCACCAGTAAAAAACAGAGACCCCTTATTGTTAGGTTTCATTAATGTGATTGCTTCTTTGGCAAATAAAAAGGCACCTAGGCAATTTTGCTGCCATAACTGGGTGAAGGTTTCTGTCTCAGTATCAAGAATAGGTTCAGGAATATTGCTGTCGACATTATAGGCGGCAACCGATAAGGGAAATCCTTGTAATTTAATTGTTTCAAATAAATGGTTAACATCGCATTCTTTAGTTGCATCAGCAACTGCAATTGTCGCGACACCTCCGCTATTGGCAATGCTGTCAGCTACCTGATTCAATTTATCTTCACTGCGTCCAGCAATAAAAACATGCAGCCCTTTATTGGCAAAGTGTTTAGCAAGCGTGGCGCCAAGGCCACGCTCAGGCCCAACACCTAAAACAACCGCTGAGCATTGCTGCCCCATTACAGTGCTCGTCCTTCTTCGGTTGCTGAAGGCACTTCAACTAAACTGCCCGTTTTAACATCATATATATAGCCATATATGGGAATGTCAGCGGGCACCAAAGGATGGGACTTAATTCTGATTACATCTTCAGTAACACTCTCTACCTGATCTTTAATAGTTAGCCAGTCAATGTATTTACCTTCTGCTGAACCATGTCCTTCACAGCAATCATGCCAGCCGCTGGCATCTACGGATGATGTTTTTAAACTGCTGGATAGCAAATCACGCATAATATCATCCGTGAAAGTTTCCATGCCGCAATCGGTGTGGTGAATAACAAACCATTCACGTGTTCCTAATAATTTATAGGATATAACTAATGACCGGATAGCATCATCACTGGCTCGCCCACCGGCATTACGAATGACATGGGCATCGCCTTCTGCCAAGCCGGCATATTTTGCAGGATCTAATCGCGCATCCATACAAGTCAATATTGCAAATTGCCGGCCTGGAGGCATAGGTAACTCTGCTTTATCAAAGTTACTGCTATATTCGCGATTGGCGAGTAAAACTTCATTTAGTATTGTTGACATTTTTATCTCTCTTGGGTAGTTGGAAATGATTAGCCTACCCATATTGCGTATAATTTTTTTCGTCTTAGGTTTTATTGCGAAGGGTGCATAGCAGGCTATGTAATCGCAGTAACAAAATCTAAGGCTGACAAAAAGGCAGGCAAGGTGGGTAGGTTGTTTGTTCCCAGTTGCTTTAGTGTATTACTGTAATTATGTTTTACCGAAAATAAGCGAGAAATTGTTAACAGGCATATTGATTTGTTCTTTTAACTCCATGCCATGTTTTGCTGCAGCAGTTTTTAAATCAGCTACATCTTTAAGCCCCCATTCAGAAACGCCGGCAGAACTTAATGTATCGTGAAAATCTTTATTTGATTCTGTTGTGCATTGTCCGTCAACTTGAAAAGGACCATAAATCAATAGAAAGCCATCGTCAGCCAGTAGGTGTGTTGCGCATTCCATCATGCCATCAGCTATAGAAATAGGAGCAACCTGGAAAATATTAATGCAGAAAATAGCGGCAAAAGAACTGGGTTTACCTGCATTAAACCAAGTTTTAGGGTCTGTTAAATCTAAATGTACAGGGTCGGCAATGTTGTCATTGGAATGGTCGCCCGTCAGCTTTTTAATATTGTCAAAGACTTCAATATCTTTGTCTGAAGGATGAAAATGTAAATGTTCAAAATGCGGTGCAAAAAAATTGACATGCATACCGCTGCCACTGGCCATTTCCAAAACCTTGCCTGATTCTTTAGGCATTTTTTCCTTAAATACCCCCAAAATAGGGTCTTTATTGCGGTTTCCTGCCCAAGCGACATATTCACTTAAGGGATGGGGGTCTAAGGGTGGTTTGATATCGCTCATGTTGTAACCTCTGTTGTTATTATAATAATAAATACTTAAGACAAATGTTTGTACCAGCAATCTTTAAGGAGTGAAGATTTAATAATTTCCGGGTTTTGACTTACCTTTTTCTTCCATAGAAGTACTAATCAAATCGGTGCGTAGTCTGCTATGCGCCCATTTTATTAGCAGTCAAAATTCTTCGCCAAGCTTTCGGAAGTTATTAAACTCTCGCTCCTAAACATCATATCTTGTAATAGGTAAGAGCATATTCTATGCCGAGTTATTAATAATAAAAAACCTATTATAAGCAATGACTTATTTTTTTTACTTGTTCCATTGTTGAAGCCGTGCTTCAATCAGTGAAAAATAACTTCAATTGCAATTATGAGTGCTCTATCACTTTCCGAATTAACCCCTAACTTTTTTTTGCAAACTTTTATTCTTGAACTGATGCATGCCAGTGAGCAGTTAGGTCAAGAGCAAAGTCAGCAACTCATTGAACAAATTGCGAAAACAGCAGGCTGTTTTTTTGAAGAAGTCTACCGTTCTGAAAAGGGCAATAATAAGGCTGCTCTCGATAAAAAAAGCTATATCGAGCTTATCTTAGGACTTAAAAACAATATAGGCGGAAATTTTTCATTATCCTCTTGCAATCAGGACAGAATAGCTGTGAATAATAGCCGCTGCCCTTTTGGGGAAAAAGTAGTCAATTTTCCTGAATTATGCCGTATGACATCCAGTGTATTCGGTGGTATTGCTGCCCGTAATTTTGGCTACGCCAAAGTTGAAATTGCTAAAAGTATTGCCAGACATGATAACTGCTGTGAAGTTTATATTCACACAGATCCAGAAACTGCAAAAAAGAGAGAGGGCATTGAATATCGAAATAACAGGAATAATACCGATAAGCATGATTCTGATGCGCTGCATTCGCGGATAGAAGAAAGTATGTTAAAAATTTGGCGCAAACAAAGCAAGAAAACGGTTAAAAAAACTCAGCCACCCGTGATTGTCGCCAATTCTGAAATAATGAAAAAGGTATTGATGGCTATTGAAATTATTGCACCGACTTCGGCAACTGTTTTAATCGAAGGGAAAACAGGTGTGGGTAAGGAATTAATCGCGAGAGCCATTCATGCGATGAGTGGCCGTAGCAATAAACCTTTTATTCCTATTAATTGCGGCGCCATTCCCGAAAGTTTAATCGAAAGTGTTTTATTTGGTCATGAGAAAGGTGCATTTACCGGCGCAGTAGAAGTTCATCGAGGTTTTTTTGAACGGGCTGAGGGCGGCTCTTTATTTCTGGATGAAGTAGATTCATTATCACCTGCGGCTCAAACTCGGCTGCTTAGAGTAATTCAGGAGGGTGAGCTGGAAAGAATTGGAGGAACACAGGCAATCAATGTAGATTTGCGTATTATCTCTGCGACCAATGCTAATTTGCAAGACAAAGTGGAACATGGCCTATTCCGTAAAGATTTGTATTATCGAATTAATGTGGTTAAATTGGAAATACCGTCATTAAAGGAGCGGCCCACTGATTTGCCTGCCTTGGTAAAATTGATTTTACAGCGAATGAGCCGGAAACATAATAAAACAGTGGAATCTGTCAGCCGTGAAGTCATGCAGCAAATTCGTACATATCCTTGGCCAGGCAATGTCCGAGAGTTAGAAAACACGCTGGAACGCAGCCTGTTATTTACTAAAGGGTTAGAAGTAACGGAGTTAATGCTGGATACTCATCCGTCAAAATGTAGCGCTAGCAGTTGGAAACAATTGAAGGCACAAGCCATTGATGAAATAGAACAGACATTTTTGAAAGAAGCATTACAGGAATACCAAGGGAATATTAGGGAAATTGCAACTTGCATGGAACTATCAACTAGAGCTATCTACAATAAACTGAATAAATATCGGATCAACCCGGATGAATACCGAAAATAAAGATATTATTCCAGGTCTTTATTGATAATTGAAAAAGCAGAGTAGTTGACCGCTAAGTTCAGCTGTAACTTGTTAAATGATAGTGTTTAATCAGGTTTTTGATTCTCACCAAATGTGTGAGATTATTTCGCTACACGGTTTTGTGAAAAACTCGTGCTGATTTATTTACTAACGAGTCGACTAGCATAAGATAATACCGAAACTTTCTCTCAGTTTTTATTGTCTATCCAATATAGACTTTTAAATAGGAACTATAATGCTTATGATTCCAGATTTTTTTCAAATCGTCATGATTGGATTAATGGTTCTACTTCCAATTGCTCTGATTTATAAAAAGGCCGGCTTTAACCCAGTGTGGGCTGCTCTTGTTTTCTTGCCAGGGTTTGGCTTGCTGTTAATTTTTTTACAATTAGCCTTTTTACCTTGGCCAAACCATAAAGTTACAGATAGGAATTAATTATGGACATCTTTTTTTTTCTCCTTCCGTTTTTTATTCTCTTTACACTCTGGCTAGGGTCAAAAATTTTAGAAAAAGCTGGTTTCGATAAAAAATGGGTTTTTTCCCTGTTAATACCTGTAGTCAATATTATTATGATTTGGGTTTTTGCCTTTACCAATTGGCCAGGTTTAAAAGACGGTGCTGAACAGGGCATAAATTAAAAACCATAACTATCTGCAAGCATTAGTGAGCAGAGTATGATGGGGGAGTGGACTGCATAATTAAAGATCAGCCCTTCTCCTGTCTTTTAGGGACGCACGTTTCTTAGCTGTTTTCTAAAATGTGCCAGACAATAAACCGTTAATACTTAAATCTTTATCAGCTTCTGGCCAATGAATGCTATCTTTTTCCCCAGGTCATTCCCAATTGTTAAATTGTTTTTTGCTCGCTTGCGCTAACCTGGTTATTCAGGAAACACCGGCATAATTGATATTATGCGCCTAAAGGTGTCGTTCAGTTTTCAAAGTACTCATTTCAGGTTTCCTAAAAGTTTCTTTATTCTCGTTTGCCAATGATTCCAGCTTTCTAATACCCTCCGAAGAAAACCTTGCTAAGCAGGTTAATGCAACAGGTTGAAGCTAAAATTTTTCCAATATTCGTTCAAGTTGAATACAGGTATGTACATATTTCCATTTTCATTACTGTAAAAGAAAAAATGAAATGGATCAATTGTTAATATTGCAGGCATATTTTTTACTCTAATCCTAATTCTTAACTTTTCATATTCTCTAGATTGCCCGTGTAGAGGCAAAATAGAAATGTCAGGTTTCTGCCAATTAAAAATGGCTGCTTTTAACCTAAATCAATCAGTTGAACGCTTAGTTTAACAGTAACTTGTTAAATAAACTGTTTAATCCAGTTTTTCACTATTCACCAGATGGGGAAGTGTATATCGCTTCACGGTTTTGTGAAAAATCTGGACAAAAAATTCTGCAGAATAGCTCTCGATAAGGACTACGGCCATTATCTTCAAGCTATTCTTTGCCTTTTTTGCCCAGATTTCCCACAAAATCCGTGCTCAACCGATTTATTTAGGTTTAATTACAGTTGGACATCTGTTCCCAAATTTTTTATTGACATTATGAAAATAAATTAAACTTATGGTGATGGATATAAGAGATATTTTTTTCAGCAAGGGCGTGCATATGCTGCACAAGTTAAAAAAATATACTATTCTTTGTGTAGTGAAGTATTTCCGACTCTATTCAATAAAGAAAGGTTAAAAACATTATAGGACTTGCTCTTAAAACTAGGTGCGATGGGGGTATTGTTCCAAAAACTTTCGCGCTGTAACTTTCCTATAGAGATATTTAAGCTGAGACTTAATCTGTAAATACTTTTGACGTTATTATTAAAGAGAATATTATGAAAATAAAAAGAAAAATAGGGTTTATTGTTATGTGTTCACTCTTTGGTGGGCAGTGTTATGCAGGTTCTGAAATTGAAACGCTAATAAAAATGCTGCATGCTAATGGTACTGTTGATGATGCGCAGTATGGCAGATTAATGGATGAAATAAGGGCGGGTTCAGCAAAAGGGACTGGCAAAAATAAACAGATGCAAGCTGAGACTATAAGGCCGGAACAGTTAGATAGCATAAGCAATGTTGCTGTAAAAGTTGATAAAGGAGGTATCAAGGTAGCTAGTAAGGATGGTGAGTTTGAGGCGAAAATTGGTGGTCGAGTTCAAGTCGACACTGCTTTTTATGATGAAGACGGGACAGAGATGGGGAATGGTACGGAGATACGGCGTGCCCGAGTTTATATTCAAGGAAAAATGTTTTACGATTGGGGATATAAGCTGCAATATGATTTTACAGGAACGGGACGGGGCGGGATCAAGGATGCTTTCTTAACTTACAATGGCTTTGATAAAACCGAACTTAAAGTCGGTAATTTTAAAGACCCTTTTATGCTGCAAGAGCAAACCAGTTCAAAACATATAATTTTTACGGAAAGGTCTTTGGTTGACGCTTTTGCCACTGGTCGGCATATTGGTGCAATGGCCTCGACAAAACATAAGCATTGGACCGCAGGCCTCGGTTTTTTTGGCGATGCAGTCAATACAGCATCAAAAGGCAAGGATGAAGGCTGGGGAGTGGCTGGGCGGGCAACCTATGCACCGGTTAATGACAAAACGCGGGTTGTTCATATAGGCATGGCAGCTGATTACAGAGAAACAGGAGATAGGGAGTCTCTGCGCTTTAAACAGCAGCCTGAAACTCACATATCAGGTGTTAATATTGTTGATACAGGAATTATTTCAGGAGCTGATAATTATTTAAAGTTAGGTGCTGAATTGGCTCTAGTTGAAGGCCCCTTTTCTGCACAGGCAGAATATGTATGGACGACGGTAGAGCGCAATATAGGAGCCGATCTTGATTTTGATGGCTGGTATGTTCAGGCCGCCTATTTTTTAACGGGCGAGTCCCGTCGCTATAAAAAAGGTAAGTTTGCCGGGGTGTCACCTAAAAGCATAGTTGGGCTGGATGGAATAGGCGCCTGGCAGTTGGCGGCAAGATATAGCGTGGTAGATTTAAATGATGCTGATATTAACGGCGGCAAAGCTGAAAGTGTAACGCTTGGTTTGAATTGGCTGCCCACATCAACACTTCGGTTTTCTGGAAATTATGTCAAAACCCTGAATGTAAATGGTGGTTCTCATAATGGTGAAGAGCCAAGTCTATTTCAGCTTCGCGGGCAGGTGGCATTTTAACTATAAGGGGGGTGTAAATACTTGATATCTGTGCTTAATATTTTAGATACGTAGATAGTATTGCCTCATTAAATAGGACAAAAATCTTAATCCTAGAAACCGCGCTCTACTGGTCTTGCTAGTGTGGACTTGAGCTGCTTTGCTCCTTAACATGTGATTTATCCTGTCAGTGAGTTAGGAGCGATTAATACATTAGGGCGGAGCCTAAATGAAAGACATGAAGTTAAAAGAAAAGCTATTAATTCCAATTATTCTATCTATGGTATTTGGATTGGTAATAGCAACTGTTTACACTTTCCGTAATATTGAGAAAATTAAATCATCAGTTTATAAGCAAGAACAGCATATGCTCGAAAACTACTTTTTGAGTGGTTTTGACTCCCTTAAAGAGACAGTGCTAACAAATGTGATAGGTCTGGCGGATAATAATGCAGTAATTGCCGCATTACGAGAGGGAAACAGAGATATTGCAATTTCTGGTTTAAAATCAATTATTCATAATTACCAGA
>Ga0256840_1003598_pt1 | contig 12361 bp, 10 predicted proteins | sample 355202metaG_FD_185969 | JGI IMG/M metagenome (GOLD analysis project Ga0256840, IMG submission 185969) | Hydrothermal vent microbial communities from Mid Atlantic Ridge, Atlantic Ocean - 355-202 | ecosystem: Environmental > Aquatic > Marine > Hydrothermal vents | place: Atlantic Ocean: Mid...
CATAATCGCCACCCCTGAAATGTCTTCATAAATCCCTTGACTCGCTCGGTCACTTGTGGTTACTACACCTATTTTTATGGTATCCATATTTTTTCCTAGATTTTTATTTGTTGGGATTATAGCAAATCGTTTTAAAGTTTCTATACAAGCATCAATATTATCATATCCCATTTTATGAATTTTATTATTTCTTTTATTAGAGATAATAATCGCTTCTTTTATTACATTCATAATTGGATATTTTTTTTCTTTATAAATAAAGTATTTTTTTGTTGTATTCTTTTCTCGATTAGAATAATAATTTTCTATTGATAATTCTATATCTACTAGAGATAGTTTACTCTGTTCTTTTAAAGCTTCTTCTTTTGTCATAGTGTTAAAATTCCTTTCTAATCTGATAATGATTTATTTAAGACAGATTATAGCAAATAAAAATTTACTCCATTACTACCCCATATAAACCAAAAAACAACCAATGTTTAAAACCTACATTTTAATAAACTTTAAATATAATATAAAAACTAATAATATTATTTAAAATTTACAAAAGGTATAATTATGGTATTTAAAGAAATAGACTCAAAAACAGAAGAGATTAATCAACTCACAAGACTACTAGAGCAAAGTAATAGCCCAGCACAAAAAAACTTTATAAAGGCTGATTTGACAAGAGTTGAAAATGGTTATAAAGCTGAGAAAGAGAATGCTTACTACTTAGATTTTGGGTTTAAAGACAATAAACATAATATTCTACTTCATGATATACGCATTGAACACAATGGACAAGTAGCTCAAATAGACCATATTATCATAAATAGGTTTGGCATAGAAGTTTTGGAGAGTAAAAGCTTTAGTGGTATATTAAGCATAAAAGGAGATGGCTCACTTGATGTTAAGTATGGTCAAAAAGTTAAAACCTTTCCAAATCCAATAGAGCAGAATAACAGACATATAGAGCTTTTAAAAAAGTTTTTAAAAGAGAATATGAAATTATCTTCCAATCATAAACTTTTTGGTATTCCTATTACTTCAATGGTACTCATAAACCCTAAAACAACCATTACCAATCATAAACTACCAAACAGTTTTAGTAGAGCTGATTCATTTAGAACACAAAGAATAAAGAATATTGATAAAATGGGAACCATTGAAGTTTTTAAATCCCTTGGAGGAGTTATGAGTTTTAAAAGAGTAGAAGAGATTGCTAATTTTTTGATAAAAAGTCATAAACCTAAAAAGTTTGATTATGCTAAAAAATATCCTATGAAACAAGAGAATAAAGTTCCCAATAATAGTAAAGCTAATAAACCTATTCAAGCTCATATTAAAGAGTCTGTTTTAAATAATCCAAATATTATCCAAAATAGCAAAAATACAGCTCTTTGCTCTAAATGCAAAAGTCCTAATATTGAAATACGCTATGGAAAATATGGTTACTATTTTAAATGTTTATTTTGTAAGGGAAATACTGCTATTAGTTTAAAATGTACCAATAAAAACTGTAAACCTAAACTCAAAAAGAGAAAATTAAACTTTTATCAAGTTTGTGAAGTTTGTAAAAAAGATGAACTATTTTTCACTAATCCTCCTGCCATGTTGAAAAAAAAATAAAATACACAGCAAGAAACAGCATAAATCAAGCAAAACACTAGAAATTTAAGATGTAGCCACTAGCTAAACAACACTTACACATATTTTTGCTAAAATAATCGTAATTTTAATACTAGGTTATAATGATAATGTTAAAAATGATATTTGGTTCTAAAAATGACAGAATTGTAAAAGGTTATTTAAAACGAGCTACACAAATTAATAAATTAGAAGATACTTATAAAAAACTTTCAGATGATGAACTCAAAAATGCCTTTAATGAACTAATAGATTCAGTACACGCAGGAGCTAAAAGCCTTGATGATGTACTGAATGACTCCTTTGCGATTACCCGAGAAGCGAGTAGCCGTGTTTTAGGTATGCGTCATCATGATGTGCAACTTGTTGGGGGAATGGTACTCCATGAAAACTCCATCGCTGAGATGAAAACAGGTGAGGGAAAAACCTTAGTCGCTACTTTAGCCGTGGTACTCAATGCCATGCTTGGTAAAGGCGTTCACTTAGTTACCGTCAATGATTATCTTGCCAAAAGAGATTCACAAGAGATGGGAAAACTCTACAACTTTTTAGGTTATAGCGTTGGGTGTCTTACCGATGAAATTAATGATGAAGTAACTAAAAAAGCCCAATACGACTGTGACATTACGTATGGAACAAACAATGAGTATGGCTTTGACTACTTACGTGACAACATGAAAACACGTGCAGAAGAGAAAGTCCAACGTGACCACTATTTTGCCATTATTGATGAGGTTGATTCAATTTTAATTGATGAGGCACGTACACCACTTATTATCTCTGGTCCTGTTCAGCGTGATACGGTTTACTATGCTCAAGCCAATGAAATTGCATTACAGATGACAAAAGGAGTCAAACCAGAACTTAAAGCAGGTGAAAAAGAGCCTGTTTATGATTTTGATTTTTATGTTGATGAGAAGAACAAACAGGTCATTATGACAGAAAAAGGACTTCAAAAAGCCCAAGACCTTTTTAAAGTAGAGAACCTCTACTCCCTTGAAAATGCATCACTTTCTCACCACCTTGACCAAGCAATGAAAGCCCAATATATTTTTGTAAAAGATGTAGATTATGTAAATCGTAATGGGGAAATTGTCATTGTCGATGAGTTTACAGGACGCTTAAGTGAAGGTCGCCGTTTTTCTGAAGGATTACATCAAGCCATTGAAGCCAAAGAGGGTGTTGAGGTGCAAGATGAATCTCAAACACTAGCAGAGATTACTTACCAAAACTACTTTAGAGGCTATGAAAAACTAGCTGGTATGACAGGTACGGCCCAAACAGAAGCGACAGAGTTTGCAGAGATTTATGACTTAGATGTTATCTCTATTCCTACTAATCTACCCATTGCTCGAAAAGATTTTAACGACCTTATCTATAACACCGAAAAAGAAAAACTTGATGCTGTCGCACGAAAAGTCAAAGAGCTTCATGAAAAAGGTCAGCCAGTACTGATTGGTACTGCTTCCATTGAAAAATCTGAACTGGTTCACCAACGACTTAAAGATGCTAAAATCCCTCACAATACCTTAAATGCTAAAAACCATGAAAATGAAGCCAAAATCATTGAGGGTGCTGGGAATAAAGGCTCTGTAACCGTTGCTACTAACATGGCAGGACGTGGGGTTGATATTAAGATTGATGATGAAGTCAAAGAGCTTGGTGGACTCTACATTTTAGGAACAGAACGACATGAAAGCAGACGAATTGACAACCAACTACGTGGACGTTCAGGACGACAAGGTGACCCAGGTGCTTCTCAATTTTACCTTTCACTCGATGATAACCTCTTAAGAATTTTTGGGGGAGAAAAAATCCGTACCATCATGAACAAACTAGGGGTTGAAGAGGGAGAGTTTATTGACTCTAAAATCGTAACACGTTCAGTAGAAAAAGCACAAACAAAAGTGGAAAACATGCACTATGAGTCACGTAAACATATTTTAGAGTACGATGACATTGCCAGTGAACAACGTAAAGCCATCTATAAATTTAGAAATAACCTTTTAGATGAAGAGTACGATATAGACAGTAAAATTAGAGAAAACCGTTTAGAGTATGTTGATTATATCCTTACAGAATGTGACATTTATAATGGAGCAACAGAAGAGGACTTTAACCTTCAAAAACTTAGCAATATCTTTAAAGAAGATTTAAATATTGAACTCTCCACAGAAACAATAGAAAAGAAAGATTACGATGAGCTACATGAACTCATTTTAAAAATCTTAACAGATACTTATGAAGCAAAAATGGCACCTTTAACCCCAGAGCAACGTTCAGAAGTACAACGTATTCTTTACCTCCAAGTGCTTGACCCACAATGGCGAGACCACCTCTACGAAATGGATGTTATGAAAACAGGTATTGGGCTTAGAGGGTACAATCAAAAAGACCCATTAACAGAGTACAAAAAAGATTCGTATAACTTATTTATGGCATTGGTTGAACGTATTAAATATGAAGCGATTAAAGTACTACAAGTGGTACAATTTAACTTTGAAGACCCAGCACAAGAAGAGGCACAAGTAGAAGCTATGCGAGAGGAGCTTGAAGCGAACCTAGCTGAAGCACAAATAGAAGAGCATAATCAAGCACCAACAAGCATAGAAAAAAAACCAAAAAGAAATGACCCTTGTCCTTGTGGTTCAGGAAAGAAATATAAAGAGTGTTGTGGAGCAAGTGGACCGAAAAAAGGGCTATTAGCCTAATGGCAAGCACGAAGAACAATACCTTTGTCAATAAGATAATTAAACACTATCTAAAATATGATAAAGAGAATCCTTTTATCTTCATCTCTTCGCTTTTAGCCTTTATTGGCATAGCAGCAGGGGTGATGGTACTTATGTTAGCCATGGGGATTATGAATGGCACACAAAAAGAGTTTAAAAAACGTCTTTTTGTGATGAACTACCCTTTAACACTCGTTCCCATTGCTTACCAAAATGCCAATGATGACATTATCTCTAAACTCTCTTCTAAATTTCCAGAACTAAAATTTTCACCTTATTACACAACTCAAGTCATTTCAAAATCTGGTTCAAATGTAAATGGTTCTATTTTGTATGGTGTCAAATTTGAAAAAGAGCAACAAATTAATGAGGTTTTTGAAAAAGCAGTTGAAAAATCTTCACATATTAAAAGTAAATTTAAAATAGTTACAGGAGAAACTTTAGCCATTGAAATGGGGGTAAAAAAAGAAGATAAACTCACCCTCTACTTTTCAGAGCAACAAGCCATAGGTTTTGGTTCAATGCCTTTACAGAAACGTTTTACCATTGACAGCACTTTTAACTCTGGTCTTCATACCTACGACAAAGCCATTATCTACACCACACTTGGAGCATTTCAAAAAATTTTAAAACGCTCAAAAGGCATTTATGATGGTATTCATATCTATTCCAATGATGCTATGAATGACTTAAAACGTATTAATACCTATCTTAAAAATATTGGCTTAGACAAAGGGGTAAGAGTTCAAGGTTGGTGGGAGCAAAATGTCTCCTTTTTTGCAGCGATGGACGTAGAGAAAAGAGCGTTATTTTTAGTTTTACTTCTCATTATTTTAGTCGCAGCACTCAACATTATCTCATCGCTTCTTATGACCGTAATGAGTCGTCGTGCAGAGATTGCCCTCATGAAAACATTGGGTGCAACAGGAGCAGAGATAAGAAGTATTTTCTTTAGACTAGGTGCAATTATTGGGCTAGGAGGAATTATAGCAGGAACGCTACTTGGGCTTTTGGGAAAATGGATTTTAACAACTTTTGACATTGTGCATCTTTCAGCTGAAGTGTATGGTTTTTCTAAGTTACCCATTGATTTAACATTAAATGATTTTATATTTATTATTATTGGGGCAATTATTATTGTTATTCTATCCTCTCTCTACCCTGCTAACAAAGCAGCCTCTACTGACCCACTTAATGTACTTAGAAATGAGTAAAAATCTTTTTTAGATTTTTACTTAACTAGCCTAACCATTTATCTGCAATTTTTCTTAAACCAGCCACATTATCTGAGGCAAAAATCTTCAAACTTGCCTCTTTTTCTTTTTCAACTAAAGCATATCTTGCCTCTAAATACTCAACTATTGCTTCACCTGAATGAATTAAAAGAGGTGTATTGTTAAAATAACGTTTTATCTCATCACCAATAAGAGGAAAATGGGTACAGCCCAAAATAATTGCTTTAGGTACTTCTATGTTTGAAAAATAATGTTGCATTGTCGCTTCTAAAAGTTCCCCTTTAAAGATGCCCTCTTCTACTAAAGGTACAAAAAGCCCTGTTTGAAGTGAAGTAGTGTTATGATGTCCCAACTTCTCAAGGGCTAAGGCATAACGACTAGAGTTAATGGTCGCTCGTGTTGCCATAATCAAAATATTGTCTTCTTTAGCTAAAGCAGAATTTTCAAGGGCTAAAACCCCTGCTTCAATCACCCCAACAACAGGATAAACACTTTGAGCATTCATCTCATCTAGGGCATAAGCAGAGACTGTATTACACGCTGTAATGAGCAAGTCAATCTCAAAGTTATTAAAAAATTCTAAGGCTTCAAGGGAGTAACGGATAATGGTATTTTGGTCTTTCGTCCCATACGGAACACGAGCTGTGTCCCCATAATAAATAATCTCTTCAAAGAGATTGGAGGCTAGAAGTGATTTGACAACAGACAATCCCCCTGCTCCTGAATCAAATACCCCTATTTTCATTTTATAATTTAAATATTATTCATTCATCATCGCTAAAAATTCAGCGTTGTTCTTAGTTTTGTTCATTTTAGAGAAGAGGAACTTTAAGCCCTCAACATCTTCCATATTTTGCATCGCATTACGCATTGCCCATACTTTACGAAGATCTTCTTCATCAACCATGAGTTCTTCTTTTCGTGTTCCAGACTTGGTCACATCAATCGCAGGGTAAATTCGACGTTCAGAAACATAACGATTAAGAACTACTTCAGAGTTTCCTGTTCCTTTAAACTCTTCAAAAATAACCTCATCCATTCGACTTCCTGTGTCAATTAACGCTGTGGCAATAATGGTTAAACTTCCACCCTCTTCAATGTTTCTAGCTGCTCCAAAGAAACGTTTTGGTTTATGTAAAGCGTTCGCATCGACCCCACCAGAGAGTACTTTACCAGAACTTGGGGTTACGGTATTGTAAGCACGTGCTAGTCGGGTGATGGAGTCTAGTAAAATAATAACATCTTTCCCACTCTCAACCCGTCTTTTGGCTTTTTCAATCACCATTTCAGCCGTTCTAACATGGTTTTGTGCAGGTAAATCAAAAGTAGAAGAATAGACTTCAGCTCTAACCGAACGTTGCATGTCCGTTACCTCTTCTGGTCGTTCATCAACCAAAAGAACCATGAGTGATGCATCAGGGTTATTATGGGTAATTCCATGTGCTAACTCTTTAAGAAGTTCTGTCTTACCAGTTCGTGGAGGGGCAACAATTAAAGCTCTTTGTCCCTTTCCAATAGGACAAAATAGATCCAGCACTCTTCCTGTCAATTTAGAAGGGTTATACTCAAGTTTGAGTTGTTCTAGTGCATAAAGTGGGGTTAAGTTGTCAAAGAGAGGTCTTTTTTTAGACTCTTCAGGAGGTAAGTAGTTAATGGCTTCAATTTTAAGTAGTGCATAATATTTCTCTTGGTCTTTAGGTTGCCTTACTTGACCTGTTACAATGTCACCATTTCTAAGGGCAAAACGTTTAATCTGTGTGCCACTTACATAGGTATCATTTTGAGAGTTAGCAAAGTTTCCATCTTCTGAACGTAAGAAACCATAACCATCGTTCATCACCTCTAAAATACCTGTAAACAAAATGTACCCACCTTGGCTTACTTGCGATTTTAAAATCTCAAAAATGAGGTCTTTACGTTTATATTCATTGGGGTTTTCAACGCGTTCTTTAAGGGCAATGGCAACCAAATTTTCCAATGGCTCTTTTTGTAAGTCTTCTACCTTGTAACCTTTAACTGGTACATGGGTTCTATTGTTATTATTGTTTTTCTTATTATTGTTATGTTTTTTGGATTGTTGTTCGCTCATAAGTCCTCTTGAAAGCTGTTTGGGGATTTTTTTGTCTTCTTTCGTAGTGATGCTATTATAATCACTTTTTTGTTAAACTTAAGCTAAAATCATCTAAAGAACTTTAAACTCTTAGCTATAATACTTAAAAAAAGAGAATTTATGCAAAAATTATTTATTACTGATTTAGATCATACCTTTTTACAAAGCAATCAAACTGTCAGTTCCTTTTCAAAAAAGATATGGAATAGTAAAAGTTCTAAAGCAATGCTCTCTATTGCAACGGCACGAAGTTTTGCTAAAACCCAAAATTTTTTAAAAGATTTAAAGCTCAATTTTCCACTCATCACTCTTGATGGGGCAATGGTCGCTAACCGAGAAAAAAAAATCATAGATTTAAATGTTTTAAGCAAAGAGCTTGGTGATGCCATTATTGAAGAGAGTAAAAAATTTGATATTTTTCCCTATGTTATTGCACTTAGTGACCATAAAAGTTTAGATGAAACATTTGATATTCCTTCCCAACTTAATTATTATCAAGAGCGTCTTATCAAAGAGTCCTATACTTTAGACAAACGTTTAGCCTATGTCAAAAATATTAGAGGTGCAGAAGATACACTAAAGCTTGTTTATATGGGAGAAGAAAAAGTTTTACGTCCTTTATCTGAACATCTTTTAAAAGTTTTTGGCAACACCATTGAGATTAAACTTGCCCCGGAGAACTATATGCAGTGCTACTTTTTAACAATTTTACACCCCTTAAGCGATAAAGCCCATGCCTTAAATAAAGTGCTTGAATATTTAAACCTTGATGCTAAAGAGAGTACTGTATTTGGAGATGGTTTAAATGATATTGGAATGTTTAAATTAGCAGGAACTGCCATCGCCGTGCAAAATGCACTCGATGCAGTCAAAGCTGAAGCAGATATTGTCTTACAAGAGAGTAATGATGAAGATGCTGTGGCTAAATATTTAAAAAAAAATATTTAGAAATTAATTTTATATCCTACACCATATTGATTTTTAATCAATTCAGTAGGTATCTTTTTACGTAAGTTTTTTACTAAGGTTCGAATGGAAGAGTTGGTAATGATTTTATCAAACTCATTTCCCCAAACATAAAAGAAAATTTCATCATCAGAGCAAGGTATTCCATTTTTCTCAACCAACAACTCAAAGAGTTTTAACTCTCTTCTGGTTAAAAAGACTGATTCATCATTCCAAAAAAGTGTTTTACTTTTTGTATCCCATAAACAATCATAAGGCAGAGGAATTGACTGACCTCCTCCGATTTTTTTAGATATTTTTTCTAAAGCGTTCATAACATCTGAACGTAATACAGGTTTAATAAGATAAGACGAAAAATTCAAATCAACAATATCTAAAAGTATCTCCCTATCTGAATGTGCCGTTAAAGCAATCATCGGAACTTCACTACCCTCTTCACGAATTTTCTTTGCAAGAACAATACCACTTATTTTAGGAATAAGTAAATCCATAATAATAAGATGAACCTTCTTTTCTTTATAGATACGATACGCTTCTTCCCCATCTCTTGCAATAAAAAGCTCATTACAGTTCTCTTCTAAGAAATAAGCGTATTTATCAATAATCACCTCTTCATCTTCTACATATAATATATTCAAATTTTTGAGTATCTTCAACTTCTTTCCTTATTTTACTACACTTCGAAGACATAATTACATAACATTGTGAGCTAAGCGTGATTTTGTTAATAATAGATAATAATTTTCGTATTTATTTATGTTATTGTTACAACTCGTTATATCCAATACTTTCTTCTAATTGTTTATCTAATCTTTTTAAACGGCTAGGCGTTCCAATGTCATACCATTTGCCATCATAATACTCTGTTTCAAGCATTTTTTCTTCCACAGCATTAAAAAGCAAAGGAGCTAAAGGAGATTTTGAAGAAGAGAGACCCTCAAAAAAGTCTTTAGAATAATAGCCAATACCAGAAAAAGTATATTTCTTATTGCTCTCACCTAAGAAGAAATCTCCCTCTAAATTATGTTCAGGGTTATTAACAAGAATTAAATGTACTAATTTATTATCTTTTAATTTAAAGTCATATAGATAGTTATAATCCGTCCAAATATCACCATTAACCACTAAAAAAGTTTCAGAGAGCAAAGGTAATGCCTTGATTATTCCTCCTGCTGTCTCCAATGCCCCCTCTTTTTGCTCATCGGAAAAAATAATTTTGACCCCATAGTCTGAACCATCGCCTAAATAGTCAATAATTTGCTGACCCAAATAGGCTACATTAATAATAATTTCTCTAAATCCAGCTTTTCTAAGTGCTTCAATATGCCATACAATTAAAGGTTTTCCTCCTACTTCTAAAAGTGGTTTTGGTTTATTATTTGTTAGTGGTCGCATACGACTTCCTAAGCCTGCTGCTAAAATCATCGCTCTCATTGTCTAATCCTATTTCTCTCGTAAAAGTTGAGCTAAAGGTTTTAACTCGTCGTATCTATCGCACACCTCTAAGACATATTTTAAGGTCAAAGGAATATTTTGTAAATATCTACTCTTACCATCACGAATGTTTAAACGTGCAAAAATACCTAAAATTTTGAGGTGTCTTTGAAGTGCCATAAAATCAAACCAACGCAAAAACTCTTCATCTGAAACATCTAATTGCTTTAGCACTTTAAATTCAAGTGCCATCTCTTTAATGAGTGCTTCATCATACTCCACATAAACATCTTTAAGCATAGAAACCAAATCGTAAGTTAAAGGTCCTACTTTCGCATCTTGATAGTCAATAATAAAAAGTTTACCCTTAACTATCATAATGTTGTGTGAATGAAAATCTCTATGCACAAAAAGCCCTTGTGGTTGAGCAAACACCTCATCTAAAATTAGATTAAGTATCTCCCCTAATTCGCCTAAGCTCTTTTCTGACAAAAAGGTACTTTTATGTTGTCTCAAATACCACTCTTCCATTAAATTCATCTCAGAGAGGAAAAAATCTCTGTCATAAACTTCCATACCCTCTGTGTCGATAGTCTGCATCTTGATAATCTCTGTTACCCCTTTCATGTAGAGTAACTTAACACTCATAGGATTCAATATATCAGCTAAATGCTGTGTACCTAAATCGGTTAAAAGTAAAAAACCCTCTTTTATGTCTTGAGCAACAATACGTGGAACTTCCACATTTACCTTAAGTAAACGCACCGAAATATCAATAAAAGGATACATACTATCTTTGTCTAAAGAGGAGTCCATCACAATAAACGTTTCATTCTCTAAACTTAAACGATAATATTTTCTAAAACTTGCATCAGCTTTTATCTCATTTAATCGATAATTCTCATAAGCTAAACTCTCTATCCATGCTTTAATTTTTTGCATATATTGCCCCTAAAATTGTATTATTTTTTGCTGATGTAACCGATTTTAAATCCACTACTTCATGTTGTAGTCGCTTATGTGCTAACCATGCAAATATCATCGCTTCCATATTATCAGCACTTACGCCATATTTTTCCGTAGAATCAACTTTAACGTTTGGCAATGCCTTTTGTAAGGTGTTCATTAAAAAAATATTTTTACTACCACCACCACAAACTAAAAGTTCTTTAATATTAAATTGTTTAATTTCGTTTGCAATCGATTGAACACTCAAAGCTAACAACGTAGCTTGAATATCTTCAGGAGCTATTTTATCATAGGCTTCTAAATATTTTATTAAAAATTTCTTATTAAAGTACTCTCTTCCTGTACTTTTAGGATATTTTAATAAAAAATACCCATCTTTCAATAGGCAACTTAACAATTTTTCATGAATTTGACCAGATTTTGCCCAATCTCCATCTTTGTCATATGCTAAGCCTTTATGCTCATTAATCCATAAATCCATTAGAACATTACCACAACCTGTGTCATATCCTATGAGTTCCTCCCCTAAAATAGAGATATTTGCCATGCCTCCAATATTTACAACAGCAACTTTCTCCAAGTGAGAAAATAAAAAATTATGAAAAGCTGGAGCAAAGGGTGCACCCTGCCCTCCTAATGCCACATCTTTAGAGCGAAAATCAGCCACCACCTCAATGCCTGTCTCCACGGCTAACACCGAAGCATTACCCAACTGCAAAGAGAAAGGAAACGCTCCATTAGGTTCATGCCAAAGGGTTTGACCATGTGAGCCAATAGCCACAACATCTTCTGCTTTATATTTAGTTTTGTCTAAAAGTTCATTAACTGCTTGTGCAAAAAAATAGGCTAACTTTACATCAAGTTGTCCAATTTTTTGTATGCTTGTAGTACCATGGATTATCTCTAAAATTTCATTTTTAAAATTCTCTTCAAATGCCAAAAAATGAGAAGCTTCTAAAGTACAAGATTTATCGTCCACCAAACAAAGTGCTACATCTACGCCATCTAAGCTTGTCCCTGACATAATGCCTATGTATAATTTTTGCATTAAAAGATACTCAAACCCGTTTTAGTAGTAAACAACTGTAAAGCAAATGTCCCCACATGTGAGTTACCATAAGCATTAAGTCTTGGTGACCAAACAGCAATGCTCATCACGTTGGGTACAACTGCCACAATGCCCCCACCCACACCAGATTTTGCAGGTAAGCCAACATTAAAAGCAAACTCTCCACTAGCATCATAATGCCCACAAGTTAGCATGAGTGCATTAATTCTTTTGGCTT
>Ga0256840_1003599_pt1 | contig 12360 bp, 8 predicted proteins | sample 355202metaG_FD_185969 | JGI IMG/M metagenome (GOLD analysis project Ga0256840, IMG submission 185969) | Hydrothermal vent microbial communities from Mid Atlantic Ridge, Atlantic Ocean - 355-202 | ecosystem: Environmental > Aquatic > Marine > Hydrothermal vents | place: Atlantic Ocean: Mid...
AACACAATTCTATAAATAGAGTCAAGATTTGCCAAGTCTATAAAGAAGGCTTTGAGTATGGCTAAAAATATCAGTACCGTACCGACCAGTTTTGAAATCTTGATATCTTTTATAATACCATAAACAAAGAGAGTAATTCCAAAAGTTATCCATAGTAAGGTAATGGCAAACTTCGTTCCAGAAGGGCTATAGAGCTTCACCACATGATAGACCTCAACATTTAAAAAGATAAAGAGCAACCCTACCCCTACACCCAACATAAGGTTGGAGAGTTTGTAGTTGGAAACGGTTAAATTTGACTCTTTAAACGCAATGGTATAGATAAACCCAACCACAGCCATAAAGAGTAAAAAGTTTATGAGTGAAATCATGGTATTGCTTCCCGAAATATTTATAATATTGTCTAAAAAACCTATAAATGACAATCCAAGAAAGATATAAAAAATAGTTTTTCCACTCTCTCTATACGCACTCTTATAAAGTATAAATGCAAACAGTGCAATAATCAGCATATAGAACATAGAGAAAATATCTGCATAGTAAACCTCTGCAAGTAACAAAGATATAAATGTTAAGACCAAGTAAGCTACAAAGAAAGTCAGCATGAAGAGTACTGATTTTATTAAATCTCTTGAAGCGTATTTAAAGTCTAAACTGCTATTTTTAAGCAGACGATACCCAACAAAAAGCGAACCAATTACAAAGAATGAAGTCACAGCTAAACTCTGAACATACGCCATAATATAACCATTGTCTGTTAAGTAATGTACGGTTCCATAGTCATTAACGATGTCAAATACCAAGTATCGAAGTGTGGTCACCACAAAACCAAAGAGTGCAAAGAATCCATAAGTAGCCTCATTACTTTTTGTTGCTATCCAAAGTAACATAAGAGACTCTACAGCCCAAACAATGGTCAGTGAACTTCCTGAAAATATAAATGCTGGTGTTACCAAAAGCAGAGCAATCGACTGTGCTAAAACAATATAGAAAAGGTTTTTTAGTAACACATTTTTCTTTGCCAAAACAGAAGCGTAAATAAGCAGGTACCCAGCCAATACCACCGTAACCACAGCATAGTAGAGCAAGTCAATATTGTAATGCTCAAACAGAGCCAAGAAACTCAATATGGCAACCACAAAGTTTGCCCAAAAGAGGAAGACAAAAGGCTTCTCTAACTGTTGCTCTTTTCCTCGTATCTCATTAATAAAAGGAACGATAGAGTAGATAACAAAAAACGAAGCATACAAGAGTGCCAATGCATTAAAGTCATCAACGGTCTCCCATACTGTTCCCAACGCCGTAACAGAGGTAATAACAAACGCCATCCACGAAAGCAGTGACCATTTTTTGTAAATAGAGATAAAAAGAACCCCAAAGTTCAACATGAGCATATAGGTTAAAAGTCCCACATAGTTACCAGAACCCGTACTGAGTAAAAATGGTGTTACAAAACCACCTATAAGACCAAAGATAGCCGTTGACTTGGCATCAAATCGCACAGAAATTACTCCTGCTAAAATAGTAATAGTTATCATCGCCACATAAGCATAAGTAGCCGATATAAACATAAACCCTTCTAAAGCAAAGGCTGCAAAGACAGAGAGGTAAAGCACTGCAATTCCTCCACCAAAGAGGCTTTCTGAAAAGAGTTTATGTCTGTTGTTTATCATTTTAATCCCTGCTACAAGCATTGCGATACCAACAGCAATACCAATAAGCACACGCCCCCAAATAGGAATCCAATCTTTGTCTATAGAGTACTTTAAAAAAAGACCTATACCTAAAATAAAGGCTACAATGGCGATTTTTAAAATGATGTTTCCAAAAAGAAGTTCTTCTAAAGAAACATCTCCAAATTTTTCAGAAAAATGTTCTGATATCGTAGGAGTTTTAGATTCAAATTCAAGTTTAGGTTTTGATATAGGCTTCTTATACTTCTCTTTAACTTCTTTTATATCAGAAATAGAAAGTTTATCGGAAGTGACGGCTTTAGCCTCAGCAGATGCTCGAACAAAAGTAACACTTCCAACTTTTTTTTCTGTTCGCTTCTCACCTGCTAAAGATTTTTTTAACAACTTCTCTATATCTTCTAAACGACTCGATACCGATGAGATTTTCATTAAAATCAAAATAAGCAATATAAATGTTATGAGTATTAGTAATTCCATATCAAACTCCTATAAATAATATTTTATTATAATCCTTTTATCCTTAAAGTGAAGAGTGATGCTTTACACTTTTATATAATGTTGGATTCAGGTGAATTATAACATTGATTTTTATTTTTTATATTTATTTAATATTTTACAGATTTGGAAGTTTTTATAAAGAAGAGATATTCCCATCAAAATCGATGGGAACACATTTAAAGTTTTAATAAAAATAAATTTCAAATTACTCTTTAATCATATCACCAATCATAAATGAAAGCTCTAAGGCTTGATTTGCATTGAGTCTTGGGTCACATTGGGTGTGGTAACGGCTTGATAAATCTTCTGCTGTAATTGCTGATGATTGACTACCCGTACACTCTGTTACGTCATTTCCTGTCATTTCAAGGTGAATACCACCGGCAACCGTTCCTAATCTTTTATGAATGTTAAAGAACTGTTCCACTTCTGATAAGATATTGTTAAAGTCTCTTGTTTTATAACCCGTTGAACTTTTTTCTACATTTCCGTGCATTGGGTCACATGACCACACTACATGACGACCTTCATCGCGAACACGCTTAAGAAGCTTAGGAAAATACTCTTCGATTTTACTCGCACCCATACGAACAATAAGGTTTAATCTACCCTCTTCATTCTCTGGATTTAATGCATCGATAAGCTCTATCAGCTCATCTTCACCCATGGTTGGACCAACTTTACATCCAATAGGGTTAGCGATTCCTCTAAAGTACTCGATATGTGCATCGGTTAAATCTCTGGTTCTGTCCCCTATCCACAACATATGTGCTGAACAGTCGTAATATCTATGATCACCTTCAGAGTCCTCTTTAGTTAAAGCCTCTTCATAATTCAACAACAGTGCTTCATGTGAAGTAAATATGGTTGTTTGATGCAGTTGAGGCACTTGAGTACTAGAGAGACCACAGGCAGCCATAAACTTCACTGAACGGTCAATTTTCTTACTTAACTCTTCATATTTTTGACCCAAAGTGTTGTCTTTAATAAAATCAAGATTCCATTGGTGTACCTTGTTTAAATCTGCCAAACCACCTCTTGAAAATGCTCTTAAAAGGTTTTGTGTCGCTGATGCTTGATTGTAAGCACGAATCATGTTATGAGGGTTAGGAGTTCTAGCCTCTTCCGTGAACTCTGTAGCGTTAATAATATCTCCACGGTATGATGGTAAAGAAACGCCATTAAGCTCTTCAAAGTCAGAGCTTCTAGGTTTTGCAAACTGCCCTGCAATTCTCCCTACTTTTACCACAGGTTTACCTGTCGCATACATCATAACCATGTTCATTTGTAACATAAGTTTAAAAAAGTTTTTAATGTTGAGTGTATTAAAGTCAGCAAAGCTCTCTGCACAATCTCCACCTTGAAGTAAAAATGCCTCTCCACGTCCAACTTTAGCCAATTTGGCTTTTAAAGTTCTAGCTTCTCCAGCAAAAATAAGTGGTGGATATGAACCAAGTTCAGACTCCACTCTTTTTAGGGCTTCTTGGTCTTCATAAGTGGGTTGTTGCTTAATGGGGAAGTCTCTCCACGAGCTTGGTGTCCAGTTCATATTTTATCCTTCGAAAATAAATTTCAAAATTATACCTTAGTTAGAATATGGTTATTATTTTTTTACTATAAAAATTTTAAAATTTATCTATTTTTAAACCCTATAAAAATATTTTTATCAATAAATTCCCACTCTAGAATCTCATATTCTCCTTAAGAGTTATACTAAGCATCTTCATTTATTATTTGCTTAGAAAATCCTGCTAAAATAAAATAAATTTTCCAAAGGTTACTGTCATGAAAAAGAAATTATTGTTCCCCACTCTATTACTCAGTAGCATACTATTACATACTGGTTGTATGCAAAAACAGTTTATAGAGACAAATGAAGAGAGTACGCTTCAATCAAATCAACCCACTATAAACCATACACCTACTCATCACACACCAATCAATCACCCTACACTAGTACCTCCTCCAAGCTCTTCCATAACAGGTACAGCTCATCAGCTACAAACGATTCAGGGACAACCCATTACCGTCGTAGAGAATGGAAATGTTGGTTTTAAATTTCCTCAATTTGCAGGAAAAATAATTATTTTTCAAATATTTGGAAAAGATTGTGAATACTGTTTTGAAGAGATGCCTATTATAACTAGAATCAAAAGTCAATATGGAAGTAGAGTAGAAGTTGTTGCCATTCAAGCTCAAGACAGGATGTCTCCTTCTGAAGCTTCAAATATCATGAGTCAACACCATATAAACTATCCTATTATAGAGGGTGATGACGCTCAAGATTTACTGAGATTTTTAACAGAAACCTATGGATGGACAGGAATACTACCCTACATTCTTCTTATAAAAGATGGAGTAACAGAATATAACTTTTCTGATGGAGGTGTAAGTTACCAAGAGTTTAGAGAGAGTATAGAGAGTTTATTATAACTTCTCTATAAATATTTTTAAACAACCACTTTCAAAGTAAAATATATTGACTTTATAAAAAAACTATGTTAATATTATATATTAATATACAAAAAGAAAGGAAATATAAAAATTATGAAAAAATTATTATTAAAAATATATAAAAAAATATTCTTTAACAAAGAACCTATACTTGAAGAAGTAAATATTTCGGTGATGAAAGTATACTAGTATATAAGTTAACTATAAAGTTTCACCTTTTAATTAAGGTGAAGTTTTAATTTATGTATGAGCCAATTTTCTATTTGCTTGAATAGAATGATAGATAGCCAAAGCGATAAAAGTTATACCAACTGTCCCTACAACCACTTCATTAATCTCTACAAATATTTTTGCTAACATAATAAGAGCTAAGGCTAAAATGGCATAATGTGCACCGTGTTCTAAATATCGATATTCAGCCAATGTCTTTTTTTCTAACATATAGAGGGTTAAACTTCTCACAAACATGGCACCTATTCCCAGTCCTATCATAATAATAAAAACATCACTGCTCAGGGCAAATGCACCTATAACACCATCAAAACTAAATGACGCGTCTAAAACCTCTAAATATAAAAAGCCCATAACTCCATTTCTAACACCATTTGTATTTAATAGGTCATCCATTGAAGCGATAATAGCATGTAGTAAAGTTCCTGTAAAATAGGCTAAAGCAATGTGATAATCTTTCGTAAAAACAACCAATATGAGACCAATAATTATAGATATCATCATTTGAATACTAGGAATTTCTCCCATTTTACTAATAACTTCACTCTCTTCTATTATTTCTATCCACTTCTCTTCTCTATCTACATTAAAAAGAAAATCCAAAAAAACCATTAATAAAAATGAACCTCCAAATGCAAAAATAAAATGTTCTGACTTAACAAGTGTTGTATGATAAAGTTCAGGATTATTCAGTGCCATATCAAAAGTACTAAATATCCCTGACCCACTTGCAACAGCGACTATAACGATAGGAAACAAAAATCTCATACCAAAGACAGCTATAGGGATACCAAAAGTAATAAACCTTTGTTGCCATTTTGGTTCCATGGTTTCTAAAACTTTTGCATTAACCACGGCATTATCAAAAGAGAGTGAAATTTCAAGAATGGCTAAAAGTGACACTATATATAGGGCATGAACACCTCCCATATATAAAGCGAGAAATAATCCAGTAGCTGTAACAAAAAGAGAACTTCGGAAGTGGTGCATTATCATTTATCCTAATTGATTAAAGTAATTAATTATAACATAAAAATATCAATAAAAATTAAATAAAACATATTTTTTCCAATTTAAAGCATTTTATTAATATGTTACCTTTCTTCTCACTTTAGAGAACTGTTTTTATCAGTTTTAAATTAAAGTGTGTAAAATGTGTAAATAATCAACAACCATCACAAAATTACTCCAAATAATATTACTATTCATTTGCGATTATTCTCCATGAGCGTATAATTATTCCAACTTTACTAAATAGAAGGAGTCCACATTGAATATTCATGAATATCAGGCGAAACAAGTTTTCGCTAAATATGGTGTACCAACACCTAGAGGTATCATTGCTAACACACCAGACCAAGCCGTTGCGAACGCAGGAGAGCTAGGTGGAAACATTTGGGTTGTAAAAGCTCAAATCCACGCAGGTGGTAGAGGACTTGGTGGTGGTGTAAAACTTGCTAAATCAAAAGATGAAGTAAGAGAGCTTGCTACTGAGATTTTGGGAATGACTTTGGTAACTCACCAAACGGGACCAGAAGGTAAACTTGTTCAAAAAGTATACATTGAAGAGGGAGCTGATATTAAAGATGAGCTTTACCTTTCTGTTGTACTTGACAGAGCTTTAGAGATGCCAATTATCATGGCCTCTACTGAAGGTGGTATGGACATTGAAACGGTAGCTGAAGAGACTCCTGAAAAAATCATTAAAATTGCAATTGATCCTGCATTTGGTTTCCAAGGTTTTCACGGTAGAGAGCTTGTATTTGGTCTAGGTATCACAGACAAAGCTGAACAGAAGAAAATGATTCAATTTGCATCTAAACTCTATACACTATATATGGAAAACGATGCAGAGATGATTGAGATTAACCCACTTGTTAAAACAGGTTCTGGTGATTTCATTGCTCTCGATGGTAAAATGGCATTTGATGACTCTGCGTTGGGTCGTCATCCAGAGATCGAAGATATGAGAGATATTTCAGAAGAAGACCCAGATGAGAGAGAAGCTTCTCAGTATGGTCTCTCTTACATTGCTCTTGATGGAGAGATTGGTTGTATGGTAAACGGTGCTGGTCTTGCGATGGGAACTATGGATACCATTAACTACATGGGTGGAACGCCTGCAAACTTCTTGGACGTTGGTGGTTCAGCAAATGCTGAAACAGTTGCAAAAGGTTTTGAGATTATTCTTAAGAACCCAAATGTTAAAGCAATCTTCGTAAACATCTTTGGTGGAATCGTAAGATGTGACAGAATTGCAAACGGAATTATTGAAGCGACTAAAATTACAGATGTACACGTACCCGTAATTGTTAGACTTGATGGTACAAATGCACCAGAAGCAGCAGAGATTTTAGGAAATGCAAATATCGCTAACCTTATAGTGGCGACTGATTTAGGCGACGGTGCTGCAAAAGCAGTAGCAGCAGCTAAAGGAGAAAAATAATGAGTATTTTAGTAAATAAAGATACAAAAGTAATCGTTCAAGGTTTTACAGGTGGAGAGGGTACTTTCCATGCTGAGCAGTGTATGGATTATGGTACAAAAATTGTTGGTGGTGTAACGCCAGGTAAAGGTGGTCAAACCCACCTTGGTCAACCAGTATTTAACACTGTAAAAGAAGCTGTTGCTGCAACAGGTGCTACAGTTTCCATGGTTTTCGTTCCACCTGCATTTGTAGCTGACGCTGTTATGGAAGCTGCTGCTGCTGGGATTGAATTGGCAGTTATCATTACAGAAGGTGCACCTGTTCGTGACATGCAAGCTGCAAAAGCTTGTGCTGTTAAAAACGGTATGATGACCATTGGACCAAACTGTCCAGGAATTATTACAGCCGATGAATGTAAAATTGGTATCTTACCTGGTATGATTTTCAAAAAAGGTAGAGTTGGTCTTATCTCTAAATCTGGAACTCTTACTTACGAAGGTGCAAACCAAGTTGTTAAAGAGGGTTACGGAATCTCAACAGCAGTTGGTATTGGTGGAGATCCAATTATTGGTCTTTCCTACAAGCAACTTCTTCAAATGTTCCAAGATGATGCTGATACAGAAGCAATCGTTATGATTGGTGAAATCGGTGGAGATCTTGAGATTCAAGCTGCTACTTATATTAAAGAGAACATTACAAAACCTGTTGTTGCATTTATCGCTGGTCAATCTGCACCTGCTGGTAAAAGAATGGGTCACGCTGGAGCTATTATCTCTGGTTCAGCTGGTACTGCTAAAGAGAAAATGGATGCACTTTCAGCCGTTGGTGTTGAAGTGGTTGTTTCTCCTGCTGAAATCGGAAAAGCTGTTAAGAAAGTACTTTCTTAATCAACTTTTAGAAAACAAGGACTCTCCTTGTTTTCTGATTCACAACTTTCACTATCCTTCTCTAAGCAACAAATAAAGAGCAGTTTTTTGTCAATCAGTTACATTTAAAACATGGTATTCCGTCGAACTCAGGTTAGTAGATAGAAAATATGTTATTGAAGTGGGTGGTAAAAATAAAAGTTTTAAGCAGATTAAAGATATGAAAAACTCTTTTGTTATCTCTGATGATATTGAAAATAGGCATGGGAAATAAAATTCCTCTCTGGCTGTTGTTTTTGGTATTAGATTAATAACATAACCTCTTGTTACGACGGGGACCGTCGTAACCTATACTTAAACCCACTCTCCAGCTCTTCCTTAAGACGCTGATCCACCTGTACTACAAGCAGAAACCCCTGGAGGTGTTGTTGGTTGAACAGCTGAATTGTCTGCTCCACCCTCTGCGTTTACTTTGTCTATAAACGACAACAAGTTAGACGCTGCTGTTTGGTAACGTTTAGCTGTTTCAGAGTCTGGATTATGGAAAGTAATAGGTTTACCAGTGTCTCCACCTATTCTAATTGCTGGTTCTATTGGTATTTGTGCCATAAGCTCTGCATTGTATGATGCAGCTACCTCTTTACTTGTACCCATACCAAAGATATCTGATTCAGTTTCACATGAAGGACAGATAAATCCACTCATGTTCTCAACCACACCTGCGATTGGAATATGAAGCTTTTCAAACATATCTAATGAACGTTTACTATCATCAAGACTCACTTGTTGTGGAGTTGTTACAACAATACCTGCTGTTACTGGTACAGACTGAGCCAATGTCAACTGTGCATCACCTGTTCCTGGTGGCATATCGATAACAAGAACATCCAACTCTGACCATAAAATGTCACGTAAAAACTGCTCAATCGCCTTCATAATCATAGACCCTCTCCAGATAAGCGACTGCCCATCTTCCATAAGAGAACCCATAGACATCATCTCTACACCATAGGCTTGTAAAGGTTGAACTTTGTTGCCTTGAATCTCTGGTTTAACATTGTTTAAACCCATCATCCGAGGAATGTTTGGTCCATAAATATCGGCATCTAAAATACCAACTCTTTTACCTTGCATTGCCATAGCAATCGCCAAGTTTACCGAAGTGGTTGATTTACCAACCCCACCTTTACCAGAACTTACCATTACGAAGTTCTTTACTTGTGGAGCAATATTTTTACCACTCACAGAGTTGGACATTTGTTTTGGAGCTTGTGGTGCAGTGATATTTACGTCAACAGCTAAAAAACCTAGTTTTTTAAGTTCTACCGTTGCTTCCTCAGTAATCTGAGCTTTAACTTCTGGTGCAGAAGAGGTAATATCTACAGTTAAAGATACTTTGTCACCTTCAATGCTCACATCTTTTACAAATCCAAAAGTTACAATATCTTTCGTAAACCCTGGGTAAGTTACATTTTTCAGTGCGTCTAAGACAGTTTCGTTAGTCATTAGGACTCCTATATTTTTATTTATTTTTGCGTTGTCTACTTTTATACTTTATTATCTAAGAGTAAGCTTATCTGATTATATTTTTATTCTATTTATTTTAACATGGATAACTTCTTTCCTAAAAAACTATCAAAAAACATCTAAGGTTAGTATTATGTTCTTTTTTGTATAAGTTTACATCAATCTCTCGGGGTGCTACTTGTTTAAAATGACAAAAGCTGAGACAACCCGTTTAACTTGAACTGGATAATTCTAGCGTAGGGAAGAGATAACAACGACTTGAACATACTCCGTCAACGTTATAAATATACTTCTTCCCTATTATTTTACCATTAGAAAAGGACACTAAATGAAATCTACAACCTTAACTTTGTCTATTATGGCATCCATTGCTATTGTAAATACATCTGCTTTTGCAGAGACTACTACAAAGAACCAACTCGACCCTATTGTCGTAAGCTCTGACTTTAGAGAAAAGAGACTCTCTCAAACCTCTAATTCTATAACCGTTATTGGAGAAGAAGAGATTTATGATAAAGCTTCTGAGAACTTTGAAAATGTTATTGGAAAAACTCCTAATGTTAATTTTACCTCTGGTGCTTCAAGAGCCCACTATATTCAAATAAGAGGAATCGGCGAACGAAGTCAATTTAAATCACCTGTCAACCCATCAGTAGGCTTAATGGTTGATGGTATTGATATGTCTCAAAGTGCATTAGGACTGACCATGTTCGACGTACAACAAGTAGAAGTACTTAAAGGTCCACAAGGAACAACTTTTGGTGCCAATGGTATGGCAGGGGTTATAAACCTCCAAAGTAACGAACCATCAGAAGAGACCCAAGCACACATAGAAGCTACTGTTGGTAACTACAACACCAAGGCCTTAGGTGCTGCTCTGGGTGGTACACTGATAGAGGACAAACTTCAAGGTAGGGTCTCTGTTTATAAAAATGAGAGTGATGGTTTTACAAAAAATACTTTCTTAAATCGTGAAGATACCAACAACATCGACGAGCTTACAGCCAAAGCACAACTAAGATGGTTCGCAACGGAAGACCATACCATAGACTTAAACCTCATGCATGTTGATGTAGATAATGGTTATGATGCTTTTACCTTTGACAACTCAAGAGACTCACACGCTGACCAGCCCGGAACAGACAGTCAAAAGACAGATGCCTTCTCTGTAAAAGCAAGCTCACAGATTAACCCACAAATGCACTTAGAGAGTAAACTAAGTCACAGCCGTTCCGACATGGAGTACAGCTACGATGAAGATTGGTCTTATGTCGGTGAATTCGATGACGCACTTTACCCGTACAGCTCTTTTGACCAATACCTAAGAGAGAGAAAACAAACCGACATGGATGTTCGCCTAGTCTCTGATGAAGATGGTACAATCTTTAACAACTCAACCGACTGGACAGTGGGTGTCTACATAAAGAATCAAACAGAAAATTTGACCAGAAACTATACCTACCTTGATGCTCCGTTTACAAGTGACTACCGAACAAGTACTCAAGCCATTTATGGTCAAATGGACTCTGCGTTAAATGACAAGCTTACGCTCATTACAGGTCTTAGAGTGGAAAAGTGGGAAGCAAAATACGCTGACTCTGATGGTGTAAACATCGATACCGATGAAGTACTAGCTGGTGGTAAAGTGGGACTAAACTACCAACAAAATGATGATACACTCTTTTACACAACCCTCTCTAAAGGGTACAAACCCGGTGGAGTCAATGCTGACAACTCACTCTCTGCTGAAGCCAGAGATTATGAAACAGAGACACTATGGAACTTAGACACAGGAATCAACTCCAGCTACCTAGACAACACTTTAACCAGTCGTTTCAATGTTTTCTATGGAGAAAGAAGAGACCAACAGGTTAAAAGTTCGGTGGTTCAAATACGTGATGATGGTAGTACCGATTATACTGATTACTTAGCCAACGCTGCCAAAGGTTCTTACTATGGTGTAGAGTCTGAGTTAAACTACTACTTCAATGACAACTTACACTTTTTCTCTAATATAGGACTTTTAAAGGCCAAATTTGATGACTACACAGACCCCAACCCAACATCGGTTGATGTAAATGGAAGAGCTCCAGCTCAGTCACCAAGTTACCAATACAACATCGGAGCAGACCTAATGATTGCTGATGCATGGACAGCAAAAGCCAATCTTGAGGGGCGTGGAAGCTACTACTTCTCAAACCGACACAATGCAAAATCAGATGCGTATAAGTTAGTGAACTCCAGTTTAGAGTACAACAACAACAACTGGACAGCCACGCTATGGGGTAGAAACTTAACTGATGCAGACTATCAAGTACGAGGTTTTGGAAGCTTCGGAAACAATCCTGGAAATGGATACACTAGAGAACTTTACACCCAACAAGGAAACCCAAGAACATTCGGGCTAACTGTAGGGTATGATTACTAAAAAGTTAAGGAGAAATTATGGAGTTTAACCTAAAAAGCATCGTTGATGCTTTTGCTCTTATGTCAGCTTGGGAACTCCTAGCTGTTGCTTTTGGTATCGCTTATGTACTCTTAGCAGCCAAAGAGTCCTTATGGACATGGCTCTTTGCCTTTTTAGGAACATTTATCTACACCCTTCTCTTTTGGGAAGGAGCATTGGTCTCCTCTTCTCTACTTAACTTCTACTACATGATTA
>Ga0256840_1003600_pt1 | contig 12357 bp, 14 predicted proteins | sample 355202metaG_FD_185969 | JGI IMG/M metagenome (GOLD analysis project Ga0256840, IMG submission 185969) | Hydrothermal vent microbial communities from Mid Atlantic Ridge, Atlantic Ocean - 355-202 | ecosystem: Environmental > Aquatic > Marine > Hydrothermal vents | place: Atlantic Ocean: Mid...
TTTTATAGTGCTAACCATTAGCTCGCAAGTATTACTAGCAGATTCAGATGAATTGCTTATTGCGTATATTAACAATAAAAAAGCCTGTGATGAAGGAGTGGCTGAAGGATGCACTACACTTGGAAACATATATTTCAACGGTAAACATATAAAGCAAGATTATTTAAAAGCCGCAAATCTTTACCAAAAATCTTGTGATTTGGGTCATGCGAAAGGATGCCTTTTCCTAGGATATATGTATGAAAGGGATGATAGAGGGGTAAAACAAAATTATTCAAAGTCGATCAACTTATTTCAAAAAGCCTGCGATGGAGGAGAGCCATATGGATGCGATGAACTTATATATGATACAGATGATTACTAAGAATTTTTATTAAGGAAAGACTGATTAAGTCGATTAGAATTAAACGCAGAAGAAACTGTTGTTATTTTTCATGAAGTGAGACGCATAGTCATTTTATTGCGCCGATCTTCGTGGAAAATATCGGTAGTTTTGACAAGCTTAAAATAATTGGACTTGATTGGTCTTTCCTTAAGCACTCCAAAATACAGATAAATACTTCAATTTAATAAAAAGGTTTTTAATTATGAGTATCAAAACAAGACTACTAATTTCCATCATCCTAGGTTTAGCACTTGCCATTTGGTCATTTTTATCGGCAAATAGCACCGTTCAGGTAATCGTCAATGGGGTTGTCAGGCAAACAGAAATAATGGACATCGTTAATATTAAATTTATTATTGTGACTCTAATTCCGACTATATCTATCTTTATGATAGCTAGCATATTCAATATAAAAAATAAAAACTCGAAGTATCTATTTTTTATATTCACACTTTCCTTTACCATTGCTATTGTTTTATTCCTCCCTATTCCTTATAGGACCCATGGAACCTTTGCAGAGACTATTTATTATGGTGTTGGAGTTGCAGGAATACTTGCTTTTATATTTAACTTCAACATATGGCTAAAAAAAGACTCCTGGCTTTAAAAAATCATATACAGGAAATATCTGGTTTTTGGTAAAAACTAGGCTCTATACTTCAAAATGAAAGGAAGAACTAAGAGAAAAGAACTAATTCCTAGCGTATCCATCTTTATGATAGTCAGCTTATACTACGCTTATTCAGCGGCATTGGCACACCCTCCCACTTTTACATGATGTTTGTGTGATGGTAAATACACTTAATAGATCTTAATTAGAGAAGTGTGTTAGTTTCGCTTATTTTTAAACTGTACTAGAAAATAGATACCAGCCCCAATAAGTCCGCTATAAAGACAAATTTTATGTAGTAAACTGATGCTGATAATTCCCCATAATGAGTTATTTAATGAAATGGGGTAAAACGGTTGTACATCAGAATGCATAATACTATCCAAGAAGACATGGCTGAATGTACCTATAAAAGCACTGAGAAAGACAACCCACCAAATAATTTTAATAGGGTTTTCTTTTTTAGAAATATTTAAAATTAACAAACCTATTTCGGATAAATATTTACCTGAAACTGCAGATAAAGTAGCAAGTAAAGAAGCACCTAAATAAGTATGAGAAAAACCATGTAAATGTCCTTGCCCTGTGAGCATTACAACTAAGGGTTGTAGATCCATTACTATTTGTGCCCAACCAAATACCATTAAGCTAAAGCTACCTTGTAAAATACTTTTGGTGAATATTCCTATTCCCATATGAAATGGAGTAAATGGCATATTAGTTTTTAACCTTTAATTGTTTGCAAGCATATTGAGAGTCATTATAAACTTCAGTACAAGGAAGCCTCATTTTCAGGGCGTGTTTTAAACCATTTCATCGTCCACATATATTGTTCTGGGTATTTATTGATAAGCTGTTCAAGCGAGTCATTCAACAATAAAGCATCTTGTTTTGCGTCACCTGTTGGGTAACCTTGTAGAGGTTCTGTAACCTTGATTTTATATTTTTGTGTTGCTACATCGTACCAAGCAAAGGTGGGGAGTGCGACTGCTTTGCCCATTTTCGCTAAGCGCGCTGTTGTGGTTAGGGTGGCTTTTTCTTTGCCAAAAAAGGGGGCAAATACGGCATTATCAGTACCTAAGTCTTCATCTGGCAAAAAGATCATCAAGCGTTTGGATATGAGTGATTTAATCAACTTACGCATCCCTTCTTCGCGTGAAACCACAAAGCTCACATGACGGCATCGGCTTCGTGCAATCATCCAATCTAGTACAGGATTTTTTGAGGTTTTATAAGAGCCAAAGCAATCATAATACAAACCCAATGCTGTGGGAGCGAATTCCAACATAACGCTGTGCGCTAATAAAATAATGATACTTTTATCATTATTGATGGCCTCATCAATGTGTTGTTGCCCTTCTATTTCTAACATTTTTGATAGGCGAGCTTTGCTGGCAAAAAATAGCAAACTGTAATCAATCAATGCACAGCCATACCATTGCAACTGCTTTTGAATCATTGTGTCGCGTTGTTTATCATCTAAATTAGGGAAGGCTATTTTTAGATTTACATTAATAATATGACGGCGTTTATCACTTTTTTTATAGATAAAATCACCCACCCAGCGACCGATGGTATGGCGTATTTTATTGGGAAACACTGCAACAAAAAAGGCAACAAAAAGCCCAAGCCACGTTAGCCAATAACGAGGGTGGAGAAGTGCTGTATTAAATTTAATGCCACAAGTAGCATCACCAGTCTTCACGTTTGTATTCATTGACGTTTTTCACGAAAGCGGTATTCAATCTGCATTTTATCCAGCCTATCTTCCATCCATTTTGTAGCGTTTTCCACATCTTGCTGTTGACCTTTCAAACCAAAATCAATTAAGTCGCCTCGGTGCTCAGTGCTAGGTAAGCTTGATAAGCTAATTTCTGGAAAAATAACCAGCAACTCATTCATCATATCTAGCAAGCTACTTTCTGCTACGCCCAAAATATCCCAGCGCCATTCCACGTTGGGCTTATCATTAAACAGATGCGGATAGTGTGTATCCAGCACCCACTCAATCATCGGCCAAGACATATTTGGAAAGCCTGGTACAAAATGATGGTCACCAACTTTAAATCCAGGAACTCTGTTGATTGTATTCGGGATTAATAATGCGTCCTCAGGCAGGTCGCTCATTAAAATGCGATTTGGATAAGCTTCGTCGCCAAATTTATCCTCGATAATGGCTTGTGCTTCGGGGTGGCGTGTAAGTTCTAATTCAAATGCAGTGGCGGCACTTTCGCGGGTAACATCATCAGGCGTTGCGCCAATGCCACCAAAGCTAAAGACTAAATCACCTGTGGCAATGGTTTGCCTCAATGTGCTAACTATTTCTATTTTGGTGTCGCCAATTACGCGTACCCAATTTAAGTTCATTCCTCGTGCTTTAAGCAACTCAATGGCTTTTTCCATGTGCTTATCTTGACGAGCGCCGTTGAGCAGTTCATCGCCAATTAAAATTAGTCCAACTTTTTGGATAGCATGATTCAAAACCTTGAGCCTTTTGCCTTTGCACGTTTTTGGGTGAATTCATTTTGTTTTTCGGTGTTGGTAATATTCCAACTCACATCCGTTTCTGCCCAGCCCTGTGTGTGCTGTTGGATAACATCGGAGAGCGCTTTTATATGTTTTTGGCTATCGTTGAGCGCAGGAATGTAGTGATAGTTTTCACCACCTGCCTCCATAAAATATCCACGGTTTTCGATATTAATTTCTTCGAGTGTTTCTAAACAATCAGATGGAAAACCTGGACAGATCACATCAATATTTTTTACGCCCTCGTTGGGTAACTCCAACATAGTTTTGTCGGTGTAGGGTTTCAACCATTCTTGTTTACCAAAGCGAGATTGAAAAGTCAGTCGCCATTGGTTATTTTTAAGCTGTAGCTTTTCTGCTAGCAAGCGCCCTGTTTTGTGGCACTGGCAAAAATATGGGTCACCTGCATCAAGGTTACGTTTGGGCAAGCCATGAAAAGACATTAGTAAAACGTCACTCTGCCCTTTGTCATTCCAATGCTTTGTTACGCTGCTCGCCAAGGCATCAATATAGCTGGGATGATCATGGTATTGCCCGACAAAACGAAGCTCAGGTATCCACCGCCAGCCACGCAAAATTTCGGCGACTTTGTCAAAACCTGTTGCCGTTGTTGTCGCAGAATATTGCGGATATAAGGGTAAAACCAAAATACGATGCGCGCCCTTTTCTTGCAACACTTTTAAACCTGATTCGATACTGGGTTTACCGTAGCGCATAGCGGGTTCGATAAAAACGGGGCCTCTAAAGCGTGATTCCATTTCTTGCTGGATAAGTTTGGCCTGTCGATTGCTGTAATGCAGTAACGGCGCACCTTCATCCAGCCAAATTTCTTGGTATTTTTTGACAATAACAGGTGGGCGTTTAGGCAAAATAATGCCGTATAAAATCGGCAACCAAGCAAAGCGAGGTATTTCGATAACTCGAGAATCAGATAGAAACTCAGCTAAATATTTGCGAACAGCAGAGCTTGTTGGCTCATCAGGTGTGCCTAAATTAACCAGTAAAATCCCGATAGATTCAGATTTTCCATGAAAAAATGTTTTGTTGCCTTTAACTTTTGCCACTATTTTGTCTCAAATTGCTCTTATATGTAAACTTTTTGCAGAATAACATACAAACGGCCTGATAAATCAATGCTTCCCCCTATCTTTTTTTACTCTCACGACTATAATTGGATCATTGTTCCCTCAAAAATTTACAGGTATAGATCCATGGCACGAGTAACGGTAGAAGATTGTCTAAAACACGTAGAAACTAACTATGATTTAGTTTTACAAGCATCAAAGCGTGCACGCGCAATTGCTGAGGGTGCACCTGCATTAGTTGAAGAAGATGGCGATAAGCCAGTGGTTATTGCACTTCGTGAAATTGCAGAAGATGTAAAACCAGAAGATGTTCTTACAGTTGATGCTCCTGATGAAATGACAATGGATCAAGACCAGTCTTTAGAGCCTGTTGAAATTTCTGTGTAAAAACGGGCAAAGCATATGCCCGAGGCTGCATCCCAAACTTTAATAAGTGCGACGGACTTAAGTGAACTAGTCAGTCGCTATATGGATGAGGATGATGCGAGTCGGGTTTATGATGCCTTTTTACTCGCTGCAGAAGCACATGATGGCGTAGTACGAAAATCAGGTGAATTTTATATATTCCATCCTCTGGAAGTCGCCTACACCCTCGCTGATTTACACATGGATGCTGACACTATTTGTGCCGCGTTACTTCATGATGTTATTGAAGATACAGCATTTACCAAAGCAGATATTACTGAAAGATTTGGTAGCGTTGTTGCCGATTTAGTTGATGGTGTAACCAAGTTAGCTGGCGGTGAATTTACTTCACGCGATGAGGCAAACGCAGCAAGCTTCCAAAAAATGATGGCGGCAATGACTCAAGACTTTAGAGTTGTTTTAATCAAACTTGCCGACCGACTTCACAATGTAAAAACACTCGGCGTTCGTAAACCTGATGCCAAAAGGCGTATTGCTCAAGAAACCTTAGATATTCACGTGCCACTTGCGCGTCGCTTGGGTATGAATGCTATGCGCAAAGATTTACAGGTTAATGCCTTTAAGCATTTATTTCCTTGGCGCGCCAAAATATTACAAAAAGCGATGGATCACTTCATTGTTGAAAACACGGATACACATCAAGAAATAATTAAAAATATCACAGAAGCATTGTATGAAAATAAGGTAAAAGGTAGGGTCTTTCGTTGGCACAAAAACCTATACCGCCTTTATTTAAGGATAAAAAATAACAAGGCAAGAAAGCATCTCGATAGCCAGACAGAGGCATTAGAGTTGCGCATTTTGGTAAGCTCTTCGGCAGAATGTTATGCAGCACTGGGTGTTATTCATCAGCTGTACCAACCTAAAATTGGCAAGTTTAAAGATTTTATTGCCACGCCCAAAGGCTATGGTTTTCAAGCCTTACAAACGATTTTACTAACACCGCAACGACAGCTCATTATTGTACAAATTCAAAGCCATGAGATGTTTCAAATTGCACAATACGGTATTACAGCACATCGTCGCTACCCTGATCTTTTAGAGTCATCAGACAAATCGCAGATATATCTTAACCGTTGGTTACTACAGGTTGAGGAAATTCAGCAGGCAACAGGTAATGCGGCAGAATTTTTGCAAGATATGAAGGCGGATTTATTTCTATCAGAAATATATGTATCAACACCTGCAGGTGAAACCAAGGTTTTACCCAAAGGAGCAACGCCTGTTGATTTTGCCTATGCAATTCATACGGAGGTGGGTGATAAGTGTGTCAGTGCTTATATAGATGGTGAGCTGAGTCGCTTAAATGCACAAATTCCAAATGGTGCAACGGTAAAAATTATTACCGCTGATGATGCAACACCCCATTCTATTTGGTTAAATTATGTCATTACGGCAAAAGCACGCTCATCAATACGAAATTGGATTAATAAAAGAAAGTCGCATGAGTTTGTCGCATTGGGTAAAAAAATACTTGATAAAAGCCTATCAAAGTTCGGATTGAGTATGCTTGATATTAAGCCTGCAAATATGAAACAAACACTACAAATTTTAAGTTTGAAAGACAAAAATGCTCTGTTTAGTAGCATTGCAAAAGGGAACCAGTCTTCTGCTTTAGTCGCCAAACGATTACTTAATGACGAGACATTAACACCTATTGATGATGAAAACGAAGATCAAGTTTTACTCATCAAAGGTACAGAGGGGTTAGCGGTTCACTTACAGAAATGTTGTCATCCCATTCCTAATGATGCCATCATTGCTCAACTGGATGAAATTAGAGGACTAGAAGTTCATCGTACAAATTGCCCTACACTTTCAAACAGCAAAATATCTCACGCTGCAGGACAAAAGAAAAAAGAAACCATGAGTATTGCATGGGTGGATGACACCAGTAAAGAATCACATTTTTTAGCACCTTTAAATGTACAAGTTCAAAACCGTGTTGGTGTGTTATCACATATTACGGACCTCCTAAAAGAGATGCGAGTCAATATTGAAGACATTAATATTGCAGGCGATAGCAATGTGAAGGATATGTATTTTTTGCTTCAAGTAAAAAGTGCGAGTCATTTAAGAGAAATAGCAGAATCACTTAAGAATCAATCACACGTCATCAATGTGGTACGATTATTCGATAAGGCTAAATAAAATTATAAGGGATATCCATGACACGAGAAATTATATCAACTGATAAAGCACCTCAAGCTATCGGGACTTATTCACAAGCGGTAAAAATTGATAAAACGGTTTTTATCTCAGGGCAAATTCCGCTAATTCCAGAAACAATGGAGTTGGTTAAAGGTGAGTTTGCTGATCATGTGCGTCAAGTATTTAAAAACTTATCAGCCATCACCGAGGCGGCAGGTGGAAATATAAATGACTGCATAAAAGTGAATGTGTTTTTAACCGATTTGAATAATTTTGTAATCGTAAATGAAGTGATGGCTGAATTTTTTACTCAACCTTATCCTGCTCGTGCGGCGGTTGAAGTTTCTGCCTTGCCCAAAGGCGCAGTTGTTGAAGCTGATGCTGTGATGGCGCTAACATAAAGATATGACAAATAAAAATATAGCACTCTATCCTGGGACATTTGATCCCATTACAAATGGACATATTGATCTTATTAAACGAGCAACAAAATTATTCGATTCTGTTGTTGTAGCGATTGCCGCTAGTAGCAAAAAGAACCCTAAGTTTTCACTGGAAGAGCGAGTTGAACTTGCTGAAAAAGTTTTAACGGATTGTCCCAATGTGACTGTAAAAAGCTTTGATATTTTATTGATTGATTTTGCTCGCCAGCAAGATGCTACCGTTCTTATTCGTGGTTTACGTGCGGTTTCAGATTTTGAGTATGAGTTCCAACTTGCTAGTATGAATCGCAATCTTGCACCTGATCTTGAATCTGTTTTTTTAATGCCTGCTGATGAATATTCTTTTATCTCATCATCATTAGTAAAAGAAGTTGCGGCACTAGGTGGTGATGTTTCTAAGTTTGTACACCCCATTGTTTTTAAGGCACTAAACTCATAGAAATACTCTTTCAGTTTTTGCTAGTTTTCGAGATGCGTTAAGTATGTTGGTTTTTTTCAGTTCTGTATAAGCATTACAACCATTTGTATATTGCATTTCACAAGATTTTTCAAAATAATCAAGTGCCTGCCTATTGCTCTGAACAACTCCCGCACCGTTCGCATAATTAATACCTAGGTTGTAACACCCTTCTGCGATGTCCCCATAACAGGCTTTTTGATACAGCTTAAGTGCTTTGAAAGTATTATGCTTCACATTATTACCAAAAAAGTACATATTACCCAAGTTAATGCAGGCTCTCACATATCCTTCTGTGCAGGATTTTTGGTAAAAATTAGTGGCTACTGTGAGACTCTTTTCAACACCCTGCCCTCGGGCATAATTAAAAGCAAGGTTGTAGCAGGCCTCTGTAAAGCCACCGTCACAAGCTTTTTGGTAAAACTTTGCTGCATAAAAATTGCTCTGCTCTACCCCTCTGCCTGTTGAGTAACTTACGCCTGCCTTATAGCACCCTTTGGCAAACCCGCCATCACAAGATTTTTGGTATAGATTCATTGCTTGAGAATAGTCTTTTTTCAAGCCACTACCAACAACATACATATTGCCGAGGTGAAAACACCCCTCGTAAAATTTATTGTTACAAGTTTTTCGGTGTAATCTAACAGCTTTATTAATATCCTTCCCAATAAGACGACCCTCAGCAAGTATAAGTGCAAAGCTATTACAACCAGCCATATGACCACCATTACAAGCCTTTTCGTATAAACCATTTACAGTATAGGGTTGTACTTTTGGATCATTAGCATAGATTGATGCCAAGTTGTAACAAGCAATTGCATGCTCGCCATAACAAGCTTTGTAATATAGCTCGGAGGCTTTATTAATATCTCGTTTTTTAAGGGTTCCAACATCATACGCAACAGCAAGTTTGAAGCATTTTTGAGCATTACCTTTGTTGCAGGCTTCATAAGCACCCTGAAATGCATCTGCATTTATTGTTAGATTAAACAGAAAATTTAATATTATAGTAATGGCGATTAATTTATGTCCCATAATCCTTTCTTTGTTCTTAACATTGTTATTAGATATTGTTGAAGCAACCATGCCTGAAAAAATTAGAGGTGTCAAAACCCAAGTATCTTGTAAATCAGGTATTTATCCTCATATTAAACATAGTTTGACAATGGTTAATGTTTTTTAAATTTGACGCTGTTAAAATCGTTACATTAACAAGATTTAAGAAAAGGAAATAATATGTCTCTACTAATAACTGATGAATGTATCAACTGTGACGTATGTGAACCAGAGTGCCCCAATGAAGCAATTTATATGGGTGATGAAATATACGAAATAGATCCAGAAAAATGTACAGAGTGTGTAGGTCATTATGATGAACCACAGTGTGTTGAAGTCTGCCCTGTTGATTGTATTCCGAAAGATCCTGATAATGAAGAAAGTGAAGACCAGCTAATGGCAAAGTATGAAAAGCTAATGGCAGAGTAGTCGAGACTCTTTATGCTAATCACATTATCACCCTCAAAAGGGCAAGATTTTGACACGCCGACACCATCGGATATTCATAGTATCCCTGACCAACTCGAAGATTCACAATTGCTTATCAAGGAAGCTAAAAAGCTTGATATTAATGATGTGCGTGAGCTGATGGACGTGAGCGAGAATATTTCTATTCTCAATGTTGAGCGCTTTAATACTTGGACCATGCCGTTTAATACCGAGAATGCCAAAGCCGCCTTGTTTGCATTTAAAGGCGACGTTTATTCAGGTATTCAAAAAGAAAAGTACAGCGATGGCGATCTCACTTATGCACAAGATCACTTGCGGATTTTGTCAGGTCTTTACGGCGCATTACGCCCAATGGATTTAATTCAGCCATACCGTTTAGAAATGAAAACCAAACTTAAAAACCCTCGTGGTGAAAATCTGTATCAGTTTTGGGATGAGCGCATTACTGATAAGCTCAATGAAACACTAGAAGATCACCAAGAAAAAGTTTTGGTAAATCTCGCTTCCAATGAGTATTTTAAATCAGTAAAACCTAAAAAACTAGATGGACGTTTACTGAACATCAATTTTAAAGAAACAAAAGGTGGTAAGACGCGCGTAATTGCAATTTTTGCCAAACGCGCGCGTGGCATGATGACAGATTTTATTCTAAGAAATCGTATTGAGCATGCCGAAGATATAAAAGATTTTGGAGCAGGTGGTTATCAATTTTCTGCACAAGAGTCAACAGGAAACAATTGGGTGTTTAGCAGGCCTCAGCCAGCTAAAAAGTCATAACGTATTTGTGGTGTTTTCTTCTTAAACTAGCGCACGCCCATTATAGAAAGCATACGTTGATCATTCGCATTTCTCGCCATATCAATCGCACTTAAGCCATCTGATGTTCTAGCACCTGCTGAAGAACCACGTTGAAGTAAGTAATTTGCAATATTAGCATGACGGAAACGCACCGCATGATGCAATGGAATCCAATTTTTTATCGTACGTGCATTCACATGCGCACCGTTATTGATAAGATAAATAACCGTTGAGTAATGTCCCCTTGCCGTCGCCATGTGTAACGCGGTTTCACCCTCTGCATTGGCTACATTAATATTCAGACCTTGCGAAATTAAATTAGCAATCTGTCCATTATTACCACTAACCGCAGCCATAAATAAATCATCCGCTTCGGGTGCTTGTCGCTGTAGTTGACTCTGTGGTTGTTGCATAACAGGCTGAGTAGCACCTTGGTTTTCTCGCCATTTTTGCTGATAGTATTCTCGGCTATGTGCTTGTACTGTTACTTGTAGAGGCTGATATGCTTCTTGAGACGGCTCTTGGAAATCTTGTTCGTCTTGGTAGATAGTAACTGCCGCGTCTAAATCAAAAGCATAAGAGAACGAGGGGATCACAAATAATATTGCGGAAGCTACCGCTGTTACAGAGTACTTTCCTATGGTAAAAATGCACATTTACTATTCCTTGAGCTATCTATAAATTTATATTAAACGAGTATAGATAAAAATAGTTAAACTCTTATGATGCGCCAGATAAAAGCGACTAAACTAAGGATAACTGACATTTACACGAACTTTGTAATTATCAGGTTATTCTAAGTATAACTTATACTATTTGATGTTTTATAAAGACCTTTCTCACATTATTATGAACTTCATTTTTAAAATTACTTTGATCTGTGTTTTAATATTCAGCATTGCTGGATGTAATAGCAGTGTCGACAGGCTTTCTGTTTTACAAAAATGTACAACGCTAGGTGATGAATCTATTGGCTATGCACGTGCAAACTATGTAAAATTATTTCATTATTTTAATGCCGAAAAATTCAGTGTCCCTTTTCAGCAAATTAAAGATTACGACTATGTAACTCACCGTAATGTCATTAATACTTACGCTATTGCCGTACGTAAAATAAAGGCTAAAGACCCGATAACAAAATCTCTGTTATCTGCATGTAAGAATTTGTCGGAATTTAGCAAAAACTTTGTTGATCAAGCTTATCCTCGCGCTATTGCACACAAAAGCCAGGAAAATCCGCTGAGTGATAAATTCTTCACCCAAATTAATCAGATTGTAAAGTTTGACGAAACTATTGGAACATTTGATAGGACAATGCCAAGTTTTAAACAACAAGTTACCAACTATGAAATAGCTATAAAAAAATATCGTACGGTATTTAAAAATGAACTATTAAATAACTAAAAGTACCAATAAAGCCCGCTCATCGATACATATTGAAAAATAATTATTTACCCCTATCATTAATAAATACCACATATAATAATTAACAGCACTCCCTCGAGTTTTATACACAATTCAATTAATTAGCCATGTAAAACTAGGGGGGTGTGGCTAATAAATTACAACACTAATAACTAAGGAGAAAAGAGATGGAAATATTACCTATTGTACTAGCCGTCGCAGCCGTCATTATTGTAATGATGGGCGTAAAGCGCATCCCACAAGGTATGGAATATACGGTAGAACGCTTTGGTCGTTATACCCGAACCTTAAAACCAGGTATTCAATTCCTCATTCCTATGATTGATATTATAGGCGCCAAAATAAATATGATGGAGCAAGTTGCCGATGTTCCACAACAAGAAGTTATCACACGTGATAACGCAATGGTTAGCGCTGATGGTGTTGTATTCTTCCAAGTGATGGATGCTGCAAAATCAGCCTATCGCGTTAACGACATGTACCGCGCAATTTTAAATATCACTATGACCAACATTCGTAGTGTAATGGGTTCGATGGACTTGGAC
>Ga0256840_1003601_pt1 | contig 12355 bp, 14 predicted proteins | sample 355202metaG_FD_185969 | JGI IMG/M metagenome (GOLD analysis project Ga0256840, IMG submission 185969) | Hydrothermal vent microbial communities from Mid Atlantic Ridge, Atlantic Ocean - 355-202 | ecosystem: Environmental > Aquatic > Marine > Hydrothermal vents | place: Atlantic Ocean: Mid...
AGCCCCTCATCCCTACCGGGGCAAAAGAAACGAACCAGCTTTTACCCTGTTTACTGCTTACGAACTCGCTAGGCTAAAAAATTTGGACGTAACCCAAGTCTGGAGCCAAACCGGTCAAAATGCCAAAAAAGTACTTAAGCTAAGCCAGACACTGCACTCTGGCAACTGAACAAAATCGTTATCGTATTTTATTAATTTTATCTATATTTCATCCTTTCCTGTTCACTGCGCACTGGATATTACGAAACGAACAATTAAGCTGTTAAATTTTGTCTGATTTGGATAAGTTGGAAAAAAGCTTAGGTTTATCTACTTTGGATATAGCTTGCTTTAGTTTTTGGAGGGAATTTAGGACTTCTTCTCTATCTTCCGCATTTATTTGTTTGAGCACGTTGAGGTGTAAAGAAAATCTAAATGCTTCTAACTTTTGAATAAGTTCGTATCCTTCAGCAGAAAGTTCACACAGTTTATTTCTAGAGTCTTGAGGATGGGCATTAATTGTGACCAAACCTTTCTTGGCCAGAGATTGAATAATTCGAGTAACTCTGCTTTTACTAACTTCCAATTGCTGAGCTATTTTTTTTAGTGAACAGCCATTTTGCTGATTGATAGCCAATAGACAATTGGCTTCAGCATAAGGCAAAGAAAATTTATTGACTTCGTAATGACGGTGGATTTGACAGCAGGTGGCAATCTCATCTAATAATTCTTTTAATTGCTTGGCCTGCTTACTTAGGAGATCATCGTTCATAAAAAATAAAAATAAAGGGACGCTGTCGTCCCTTGTTTTTGCTCAAATGGGGTGAGTGACAGGACTTGAACCTGCGACCACCTGGGCCACAACCAGGGGCTCTACCACCTGAGCTACACTCACCACTGCTTAACTGGAAACATTTTTCTTAACTATCTTCTTAAAATAGGTCAAGTTTTTTCTAATTGAAAAAATCTCCAAATTCAAAGGGAATATTGCTTGACTTATAATTTTTAAAACCTATTTAATTATAAAAAAGAAATTAGGAGGAGATAAAAATGGACTTAAAGGAATTAAAAGACAAAATCATTGCTGAGTTAAAAGTAAGTAAAGAAAAAGCAGAGCAATTGCTTACTACCTATAAAGAGGAAGCAGAAAAAGAGCTTCTTAAAATCAAACAAAAGTTAAAAGAACAAGACCTGCCTAAGGCTGAAGAACTTTTGACTACCTTAAAAGAAAAGAGTAAAGAACTTAAACTAGACGAGGTTGAGCAAAAAATAGCTAACTTTGTCCACAAGCTTCAACTAAAAACTTTGAGCAAAGAGGAGATCGATCAAAAATTAATGGAGCTAGAAAAAAAAATAAAGTCCTTGTGGGAAAAGAAATAACCATTTGTTAAGAGGTTAGAGTTAATTTTTAGATACAGGGGCCAAATGTGCCAATACATTTTTGTAAGAAAAAATAGCTTAAAAAGGAGTTGACGTGCACGAAATCAGCCTAGGGCAGACTATTACTGATTACTTAACGGGTCAGGAAATAGAAAACACGACCTTTGAAGATATCCGCCAGGCCTTGGCCAAGATGATGGTAGAAGAAAAACACTATCCCAGGGATAAAATTAAAGCTAAAAAAATTCTCACCATTCCCACCCCTGAAGGTAGTCTGTCTATCTCCCTGGACTTCGTGATCTTTGACGAGCAAGACAACCCTCTCCTCTTATTGGCCTTTGTGCCAGGTGAAGTGATTTCCTTTGTGCGTCAATACATTGCAGCTGCTAGGTTACACCAACCAGTAATTCCTCTGGTAGTAGTTACAGATACCCAAAATGCCTGTTTGGTTCAAACCGGAGACAAAAAAATTCTTGAACGTGGCTATTTTGCCCTGCCCGGCTATGAAACGTTAAAAAAATTAGCCCAAAAGGCCCCGTTATTTAAGTTAAACCCCAAAAATCAAAAAGCTGAAACCTGTATAGCCAATGCCTATTTTTCTCTAAACGGTCCTTGTACCCAATCCCACACCTGCTCCCCAACTTAATTGACGCCTATGCAAAACTAAATTTTTCGTCATCTCCCCGCGAATATTCGGCAACTACCAATTCTGAGATATGTATTTTTTCTTTCTTTTTCCCACCAATCAAATGTAATTTTTTGCCTTACCGCAGAAATCAAATTCTTGCTAGGACATGCTACTAGATAACTATAGAAGTTTCAATAAATACATAGAAGAACCCAACAATTTCTAAACGTTGCGGCGACATCCTTATCTTATCGCTAACGACCAAGCCCACCTGCCGCTATGGAGAGCAGCGGAATAGCGGCAGGTGGAGCGGATTGTTAGGCCCTTTATTCTATAAAATGCGAGACTGTCTCCACATCTTTTCAAGCCATCGCCGCTGGCGTGACCGAGACATCGGAAAAAATTTATTTAAACAACGTACAACTTCTGAAATATCCTCTTCCCCGTCAAAAAAGGCTTCATCTAATAACTTCCAAGCCATGACTTGAGCATAATGCATACGTGGTTTCCTGTGGAATCGCTTCCAGTAGTGACGAAAGGGAGGAAAGTCTAAAAAGAATTTGCAATAGAATTTGTAATCATGAATGAAATATAACAACTCATGTCTTACAACCGAATTACACAGTCGTCCATCAAACGCCCTTTTCTCAAGCCATTGAGCAACGTTCTGGGCGATAGGATAGAACCATGGCAATAACATCATCCCTGATAAACCTAACTCGGATGGATAGCAAAGTGGCAGCATGCCTTGGTACATCTGCTATGGTAGAGTCTGCGTCTGAGTTTTTTCGTGTAATATTGCCCGTTCTTGTGGAGATACTGCGCAATAGACAAACCAATTTGCCATTGCCTCTGAAAGGTAACGTGTAGACGTATTGGTACAGACAGGAAAAACATGATGTCCAATCTCGTGAAGCAAAGTGAATTTCAAAAACAGCCGGGAAGGATTAACGTCGAGCGTCAAAATTTTACGGATAGGTAGAGAAGCTCGACGCATCACAGTTCGATAAATGGTTTCGATTAACTCAGGACAGAGAAGTATGGCAGGTCCGTCAATACTCCTGTCGGCAAGCCTCTCTTTCCATTGATTCATGGTACGATTCAAATATTGATTTGAAAAGCCATCCAGCCAATCTTTCAGAGATCGGACGTATATTCCATAACAATCTACGATCACAGTGACTTCGCTTTCGTCTGTAGTGCCCCCATAGTAAGGAAACTGGCTGGAAATACCGTGATCGTCTTCAACGTCAATATTTGACGAATCCCAAGGAAAGTCTTCTTCTTCCAAGACATCTTTATTTGACGAATCCCAAGGAAAGTCTTCTTCTTCTTCCAAGACATCTTTATCTCTTTCTTCTTCGGGATACTCTTCATCATACTCCTCGTCGTCGTGTTCCGGTGCATCCTGCATTCGAGCCAGAAGCCTTTCAAGATCATTTTTCTCACTATTTTCGTCTTTTCGTCCCGGGACAAAGGGAAACACCTTGCATGTTTCAGTAATTGCAAAACGCCCTACGAGGCAGATGTATTTGATTTCATTCAAACGTTTGGACAATTGCTTCCATGGAATCGTTAAAAAGGGTGTTTGCTCCCACGTGTTAAATTGCGTAAGTAGTAAACGAACGTCATCTGCCCAACCTGCATAGCGCGAACCGAAGTTCAAAACCAATGTGTCTTCAAACACTTTGACAGAACTGTTTTTCATGATCTTCCTCCGTGAGTAAAGGTCTAACTTTATTTTATTCTTTCGCTCAATTTACATAGCCTATCATTATTATAGCTTATTTCATTTTGTTTCGTCAATATATTTTTTATTTTCAGGGCTACGTCAAAGTTAGAAATTATTTCAATGATTCAACGTGACGTTTTTTTTGTGTCTTTTTTTGTCTTCTCCAGTCAGTTTGAAGTTATTGACGATAGCGATAGTTCTTTTTTGCGGAAAGGTTAAAATTCTTGAAGGATAATTTTTTGAGAAAAATACAACTTTTTTTGAAATCTCTGTGTCGGTGAACTGTAATTAGAATCTCTAGAACTTCTAAAACTCTACCACTAAAAATAAAATGCTCCTGTAAAAAATCTTTTTGTGATGGAAGTTGATAAAGCTTAAAGATCAAACCCTAATAACTTCAGGATGTTATAAAGAAGTTTTTTGTCAAAAAACACAATTTCTGATTTTTTGCAGTCACGTCAAAATAACATTGACCATCATCTAATTAGACCTTATCATCCCCAAATCAACGGCATGGTTGAACCTTTTAATGGACGTATATCGGGGAAATATTTAAACAACCAAGTTTGCCTCCAGCAGTGAGTTAAAACAAGCATTGTTATCTTCGTTTGTTTCATCAATCATATTCCTCAAAGTTCCCTAGGGTACCTGACACCTGTTGAAACTTAAAAAATGGCAACTCCCACGTCTTTTTAAAAAATCTCTCTATAATAAACAAGACCTGACGTTTATAGATTATGAAAAACCACTTTTTCGAACTTCAGCAAGATACGAGTGATTCTTCCCAAGTCTCTACGCAATTGTTTTTTGGATTGTTTTTTTTAACCGCGGTTTTGGTCCTGGGAGTTTGTTTTTTGTTATGGCTCGTGCCTTATCTGGGTTTGACCAGAATTCATCCTTGGCTTGCTTACGTTTGGGCAGGTTTTTTAAGCCTAGTTGTTTTGTTTGTCTGGTGGTCTTTTTTAAGTCTTGGATTGACTCTGTGGACTGAGGCCAATTATCCCCTTGGACAAAACTTGCGCGGAGTGAGTCTAAAGTTGTTTTTACCGGTGATGATTTTTTTGGGTAGATTTTTTGGTATTCCCAAAAACAAAATTAGGGCATCTTTTATTAAAGTAAACAATCAAATAGTTTGGAAACAAAATAAAAAATACTTGCCCCAGGAGGTGTTAATTTTACTTCCTCATTGTTTACAAAACAGCCAGTGCAAATATAGATTAACCTATAACATCTACAATTGTCGTTTGTGCGGCAAGTGTCCTCTTGCTGATCTAATTAAATTGCACCAAGCAACAGGTGTGCACTTGGCCATTGCTACGGGAGGGACTATTGCCCGCAGGATCGTGGTTCAAATTCGCCCCAAATTGATTATTGCAGTTGCCTGTGAACGGGATCTCTCTAGTGGCATTCAGGATACCTATCCTTTGCCCGTCTATGGAGTTTTAAATCAACGTCCTCATGGACCTTGCTTAGATACCTTGGTGCAAATAGACGTTATTCAAAGGGCCTTAGACCACTTTATAGTTAAGACGTTATAAGTTTATGTCTTCTTCTTTAAATCCACGAGAATTAGCCGTTCAAGTAATTGCGCAGGTTTTAAAAGGTCAAGAACTGCAAGCGGCTTTAGACAAGTGCTTAAATCGTTTTCAATTAAAACCTAAAGACAAAGGTTTGCTCACTGAACTTTGCTATGGTTATTTTCGGTATAAGGGGCAGTTGGACTTTATTTGGCAAAGTTTTTTACGCAAAAACAAAGAGCTTCCTCCAGACGTAGGGGTTATTTTAGGGCTTGCCTGTTATGAGCTGTTTTATTTAAGTAAAGTTCCTGCCTACGCTACGCTTTCCTGGAGCGTAGATTTGGTCAAAAAAAAATACGGCCAAAGGCTAGGCGGACTAGTCAATGCCATCTTGCGCAATTGCCAAAAGTTGGACTTAACAGATGATTTGTTTCAAAAAGATCGTCCTAAGTTGGATCTTTTTTGGTCCAGAAAGTATGCAGCTCCTCTTTGGCTGGTTAGATATTTGCTGGAAAAATATTCCCCTCAATCTGTTCAGCATTTCTTGCAAGCTAGTTTAATTCAACCGCTAACAGGCATTTTGCTTCTTGAACCTGTAACTTGGCCCAAGCAAGTAGAAACCGCTATTCAGCTACGTTTAAAAGACGTGGGAGTAGTAGTGAAAAAAGGCAGAGAAAAAGAGGTTTTTGCCTTTTTAGAGCAGAGCAAAATTCCTTATTACGTTCAGAGCATAGATAGTCAAAAAATTTTACTTGAATTGTGGGAAAGGGAATTAGATTGGATCTGGGATGGATGCGCAGGTAGTGGTGGAAAAACCTTTCTCTTGCATCGATTAAAGGTTAAAACTTTTGCTAGTGATCTAAATAAAAAACGGTTGTTATTTTTGGCCAAAAAGAGCAAAGAATTTAACTTATCTATTTCTTTATTTAGGGCAAACCTACTTTTCCCTCCCTTGAAAAAGGCTCAAAACGTCTTATTGGACGCTCCTTGCTCTGGCCTAGGGGTGCTGGCCAGATGTCCGGATAGCAAGTGGAAAAAGAGCTTAAAAGACGTTCAAAACTTAAGCCAGATTCAGGCCAAAATGCTTGAGACCTGCTGCACCATTTTGCCTGCTGGGGGAAAATTGCTTTACGTTACGTGCACCATTACTTGGGAAGAAAATCAAAACCAAATTGAAGCGTTTTTAAAAAAACATCCCCAGTTTAAACTAGAAAAAGTAATTGAACCAGATTTTAAACAAAAACAAGAATTTTTCTTTGGGGCCAGATTGCAAAAAAAATAAGTCGTGGATCCAGGACTAACGTCAGTTAGAGTGGTTAATGAAAACTATAGGCCCAACTCAGCTAATAAGGCATCCACGTCTTCTTGTTTGACCTTTTCCTGCGGTCCTTTTAGCTCGGATATTTTGGCTTCGGTTTCTTGTTTGATCTCTTCAAAGTCTTTGTCTGGATTTTTTTCTTTTACTTTCATGCTTAAGCCTGAGGCAACGTACAATTTAAAAACCTCTTCTTCAATTTTGCTTAAGGTTTGAATAATTTTTTTGATTCTCTGTCCAGTGAGGTCCTGAAAGCTTAAGCTGGTAATAACGTCGAGCAAGTCTTGATTGAGGGTATTTAGCCAAGAAGAGATTACAGCTGCATATTCTTTGCAACCTTGGCCGTTTTTTATTTTATCACACATCTCTTGCATTTTGGGAAGTTTATCCAAATGTTTTTCAACGATTTCCATAATTTCAGTGGAAGCCTTTTCTGTGGTTCGTAAGATAGCATCTAACTGGTCTGAGGTTTCGTTAAATAAATTTTGGGCGTCTTCTTGAGTTAAGTCGTTTTCAATGTGTTTGGTTTCTTCAATGTTGGTATAGATTTGCTTTAGGCCGTCGCGTAGTTCTTCGCTTAAGTTTTTGTAGAATTCACTTTCTAAAAGGGCGCGAGACAGGGCATTGCTTACTTCTTTTTCTAAAACCTGAGCGATTACTTCTTTGATAGAATCGGTTAGTTTGAGGCTTAATTGGTCCAAAAGTTTTTGGTTGATTTTGTCTTCCATCAGCACAAACTCCTTTATGTAATTATGAACGTAGGTTAGAGACGTTGTTCGCGCAAGGCCTCGCGTTGTTCTTGAAAAACAAATTGGACTATTTGCTCGCGATCAGATTCCCTAATGGAACTATATTTGAGAACGTAAATTTTTTTTTCATTTGATTGTTCTATGCGAATTACTTCGCCCACAACTCCGATCAATTTGGGGGGCAAAGAAGATAAGGCAATGACCATCTCGATAAACATACCAGCTTCTAGCTTTACCTTGCTTTTAAACTTGAGACCTGCTCCACTTAATTCGATTATTTCTCCTTGATAGGGGTATTCGTCAGTCAGTTGATTGCTGCTTAAGATGTTTAAGAGCATATTGAGTTTACTATCCATGTTTACTAAAAAGGTAAAAAATTCTTTGGGCAAATGGGGAGACTTCATCTCTTCAATATTTACGTTTTGCCCTTCACAACCTACGCAGCCCAAGTGCATGGGCAAGGTATCTGGTTCGGCGCTACGAAAGTAAGCCTTGAGCCTAGTTTTAACTCTGGAAAAGGTTCGATTAGTTGACTTCATTGGTTAATTATTTAAGCTTAGTCTCCATTGAAATCAAGTCTTACTTGCATAGCCTTAACCGGACAAATCTTGGTGCACCTGCTGCAAGCCGTGCACTTATGAGGGTCAAACCTGACCAAACGAGAATCTGAGTCTATGCTAAGAGCTCCAGATAGGCAAAGACCTGTGCAGATTCCACAATGGATACACAACTCTTCGTCGCGGGTTATTTGCTGGGCTACCTCTTGAACAGAGATGCCTTGGGCTTGAAGATAGGCAAGCCCTTGTTCAAAATCTTTTGCCTTTCCCCTTAGTTCAATGACCATTTCTCCTTCTTCTTTGGGAGTAATTCTGGCTTTTATAATATTAAACGTGAGGTCAAATTCTTTGGCCAACTGACACATAATAGGTTGCTTGGATACTTTGGACGCAAAACAAAGGGAGATGACCTTGGAAATTTGTTTTGGTTGGGAAGTACTCATTTTACTTTTTCCTTTCAAATTAGTCCAAATTAGCCAAGATAACTTTGGCTCGTTTGGCCTCAATGCTTTTGGGGAATTTTAGAAGTACTTTTTTTAACAAAATAATGGCAGGCTTTTTTTTCTTTATTTTGATAAAGGCCAAGGCTTGTTTAAACAATGCGGACTTAACTTTATTGGATTTTGGATATTTTTCAATTACTTTTTGATAGGCCAAGATCGCCCTTTTGTAATCCTCTTGTTGATAGAAACATTCTCCTTGCCAGAAATAGGCATTGGCCACTAATTTGTGGTGAGGATATTTTTGGATGAACTGTTGCCAAAGGGCTTGAGCTAGATCGTATTTATGATCGTAAAAGGCAGAAAGCGCTTGTTTGTATAAGTCTTCAGGTTTTTGAGCTAGAGTAAGGGAAGAATATTGGGTAGTTGGAGGAGAAGTAACATTGGCCTCGCTATTTTCCAGACTGATTCCCAATCTGCTGGCCAAACTCGTTAATTGGCCGGAGAGGATTTTGGTTTGTTTTTCCAGATCGTTTAATTTTTGTTTGGTCTCCTGCTGGGTTTCAATAAAGCTAGTTTGAGTTGCTTCCAGTTCTTGAACTTTACCTGTCAGGTTGGCCACTTGAAGTTGAAGTTTTTGAATCTCAGCCCAAAGATTGGCTTGCGCTGAACGGACCGGATTGGCTGTCTTTTCTAACTGAAGGCTGAGTTGTTTTTGGGTAGCTGCAAGTTTATTTTGTAAAGAAGTTAGCTCTTGTCGTAATTTTTTGTTTTCAAAGGCTAACTTGTTTTGTTGACTAATGAGTTCGTAACGGACGTTGTTAAGATCCGTTTCGGTTACGCATCCAGAAGTTAGCAACAAGATCCCGCCAATTGCCAAGTTAATTAACTTTGATCTTTTTTCTGCCCCAAACAACATAAGCCAATCCTCCTATTACAGGGATAAAAACCGCTACGGCCAACCAAAACATTTTGGTTTGCGGGCTCGTAAAGTCGTGTTGAAAAATGTGCCAGATCGCCCAAAGATTAGGGACTATGGGCAAGATCAGCAAAATCAAAAGATAGGGTTTGCTTGCAATTAGACCAAACATCTAAGCTCCTGTGAAATTTAATTCCTGACCCTTGATCCATTCTGGCCACTTTTGACCAAAACAGATTTGGGCTAAAAACGTCTCTTCTTTAAACGAGAGTTAACAAATTTGCTCTTAACGAAAACTTGGAAATAACTTCCCAATTTTACGCAATTTAATTTCTAACCATAAGGACCTGTAAGGTCAAGAGAAAGCTCTAGTTTTATTTTGCTCATATTTTTTAGGTTAGTGTTGAGAAAAAACTTGCGCCAGATTTTAGGTTCCAAAAAACTGCTTAACTGACGTAACTGCAAAAAGTCAAAAATTATGTTTTTTGACAAAACCGTTCACTTATAATAAGCTGAAATTATTTGTCTTTTTATACGTTAAACTTTATCAATTTCTCCCAAAAACACTTTTTGCAGGAAAATCTTAACTAACCAACTTTTTTTTCAAGGCATTGACAATGGCCACAGCTACACTGCTCCCCCCTCTAGGTCCACGATTAGCAATATAGACAAGGTCGCTTTGCATAAGCATTCTTTTACTGGCAGCCGCCCCGACAAATCCGACTGGCACGCCAACGACCAAGGCTGGTTTTATCCTTTCTTCTTGGGCCAAGCGAATTACTTCTTGTAAGGCCGTAGGCGCATTGCCAATAACGACCATAGAACCGTCTAATTTACGCCCAAAACTACGCAAACCAGCAACTGCTCGCGTAGTTTTTTCTAACTTGGCCTTATCTGCAATCTCAGGCTGATCAATTAAGCAGTGCACGTTTTCTAAGCCTGTTAGCCCAGCCTGAACCATTTTTACGTCGCAAAAAATTGGACGCTTATTTTTAAGCAAAGCAAGGCCTGTATCTATGGCGTGCGGATGAAAACAAAGTCCGGACAAAAAAGAAAAATCACACGTAGCGTGAACTACGCGGGTAATAATATCTCGCCTTTGTTCGTCCTGAACAAAGTTTTGAATAAAGTCAAAACTAGCCTGCTCAATTTGTTCAGGCAAGTGAGGATAGGCAAAACTTAAAGCTGTTTGGATCTGTTCAAAAACCAACTCTTCTAAAAGCGGCTCTTTTCCCAAAATTTCCAATAGGTTGAACCTTACCTTTGGATAAATCCTTTGCAAGTGCCCGATTAGTTCTGGCAGATCTTTGCTTACGTGCTTGCCTGCACTTAAAAAATAAGGATAAACGTAAATAGCCTCAACCCCAGCTTGGACCAATTTTTCTACCTGTTCTTCCAAACTAGGATTGGTCAAAGAAAAAAAAGCTCCCTTTACCTCAACTTGCTCAGGCAATCTAGCCTTAAGCCTTTGCCCTAGATTTAAAAAATCGTCTTTAACCTGCTTATTTCTTGCGCCATGGGCCAAAAGAACAACCCCTATCTTTTCCATAAAAGTTTTCCTCTTTTGTTAAAGCTTGGGATAAGTCAGCAAAAAAAACTGTAACCAGCAAAGCAAACCACCTAGCAAAACTCCAAGATCAAATACAGGCAGGACAAAAAACCAGGCTTTAAGCCGCATGGGTTGGGCATAAGAGCGCAAAAACAGGCCAAACATAGCCAGAATTCCCAGACAAAATAAAGCCAAGCCCAAACGATAATAAAAAAAATTTAGAGGCACGGTCCAATTAAGTTGCCAAAGCATGCCTAAAAAGGGCAAAAGGCTGATCCCTGCCATAACGATCATCCAAAGAGCCAAAGACCTTAAGGCAAACTTGTAATAATCCCGGCCAAAGTCGTCTTTTTGGCGTCTAAAAACCAAAAAGATCAGCCCAACACTAGCTCCTAGGAGTATGGAAACGACCCAAAACCAACTTATCCCTAACCAAAAACCCAAATTATTTACAGGCAACCGCGCAAGATGGCTAAAAACGTTATGAATAACCATAAACAGCAAAACAAAAAAAACAAAATAACTAGCCCATCTCACCACCCCCAAGCTAAAACGTAGCCATTTAGCTAGATTGGTTTTGGCCTGCAAACAAAAAACAAGCGCCTGCATTCCTAAGCTCACTCCAAAACAAGCCCATAAGTAAAATTGGAGCATAAGATAGGTATTGCCCAAGTGTCTGCTCGTCGTTGGCGAAAAGGCAATAAATACGATCAACCCAGCCAATAAAACCAAAAAGATAAATCCCAATTTGGAAAGTTGTAAGGCCAGTTTGTTGAAAATGGCCTTTTTTTGAAGCAAGTAAGCAAGTTCGTAACCAACGGCCAAACTAAAGCCACCCAAAGGCACGAGCAAGAAAAAAAACAAAAGGCTAAAAGACAAAATGTCCTTTACTGGGTAGGGAAAAAAAAATAGTTTAAACAAGTCCATACTTCCTCCAATTAAATTTTTTATTTTTAAGACATAATTGCAAACAATAAAATTTGGATTTTTTCTTAACAAATTGGCTTATAACTTGTTTATTTAAATAATTAAACGTTTATATTGTGATTGTAAGACGAACAGGTAAAAATAAAGTTTTTGCAGGCGCATTTTTTAATCATTTTCTGCCTTTAATACAGCCAGAAAAGCATCTTGCGGGACCTCTACGTTGCCCATTTGTTTCATTCTTTTTTTACCTTCTTTTTGTTTTTCCAACAGTTTTCTTTTGCGGGTAATGTCTCCGCCGTAGCACTTGGCGGTTACGTTTTTGCGCAAAGGAGCAATCCTTTCCCGGGCAATGATCTTATTGCCAATGGCGGCCTGAATGACCACTTCAAACAACTGTCTGGGAATAACTTTTTTTAAACGCAAGGCCAGGGCTCTTCCTTTGTAATAGGCCTTATCTTTGTGGACAATGGTGGCCATGGCATCTACAGGTGAGCCATTGATCAAGATGTCCAGTTTGACTAGTTGCGAAGGCCGAAAGTCAATGACCTCGTAATCCAAAGAGGCAAAACCTCTGGTTACGGATTTTAAGCGATCAAAAAAATCATAAACGATTTCAGCAAAAGGAAGTTCGTAAACGATAATCACGCGTGAAGGAGTAAGGTA
>Ga0256840_1003602_pt1 | contig 12354 bp, 12 predicted proteins | sample 355202metaG_FD_185969 | JGI IMG/M metagenome (GOLD analysis project Ga0256840, IMG submission 185969) | Hydrothermal vent microbial communities from Mid Atlantic Ridge, Atlantic Ocean - 355-202 | ecosystem: Environmental > Aquatic > Marine > Hydrothermal vents | place: Atlantic Ocean: Mid...
ATTGTAAGATGTGACAGAATTGCAAATGGTATCATAGAAGCGACTAAAATTACAGATGTAAATGTACCTGTAATCGTGAGACTTGATGGAACAAATGCACCAGAGGCATCTGAGATTCTTAAAAATGCAAATATCGAAAATTTAATTGTTGCGAGTGACTTAGGTGACGGTGCTGCAAAATCAGTCGCTGCGGCAAAGGGAGCATAAGTATGAGTATATTGGTAAATAAAGACACAAAAGTAATCGTTCAAGGTTTTACAGGAAAAGAAGGTTCTTTTCATGCTGAGCAATGTATAGACTATGGCACAAACATCGTAGGTGGTGTGACACCAAACAAAGGTGGACAAACACACCTAGGTAAACCAGTTTTTAACACCGTAGCTGACGCTGTGAAAAGTACAGGTGCCACGGTTTCTATGATATTTGTACCCCCTGCATTTGTAGGTGACGCGGTTATGGAAGCTGCAGAAGCTGGCATAGAACTTGCAGTCATCATCACTGAAGGTGCTCCAGTTAAAGACATGCAAATGGCTAAAGCACATGCTACTAAACACGGTATGAAAACACTTGGGCCAAACTGTCCTGGTATCATCACCGCTGAAGAGTGTAAAATAGGAATCATGCCAGGTATGATTTTCAAAAAAGGTAACGTAGGGCTTATTTCTAAGTCTGGTACACTAACGTATGAAGGTACAAACCAAGTAGTTCAAGCTGGGTATGGTATTACAACAGCTGTTGGTATTGGTGGAGACCCAATCATTGGTCTTTCATATAACCAACTTCTGCCTATGTTTGAAGCGGATCCAGAAACTAAATGTATCGTAATGATAGGTGAAATCGGTGGAGATCTTGAGATACAAGCTGCCAAGCTTATCAAAGAGCAAATCACTAAACCTGTTGTAGCATTTATAGCAGGTCAAACTGCACCTAAAGGTAAAACTATGGGTCACGCAGGGGCTATTGTTTCTGGTTCAGCAGGAACTGCAGCAGAGAAAATGGCGGCACTTGAGGCTGTGGGTGTGAAAGTAGTGGTTTCTCCAGCAGAAATTGGAAAAGCAGTAAAAGAACTCCTCGGATAGTCTTGCTTTACTGCACCTTTGAGGGAGCATGCTCAGTTACATTCTGGACGTATGCTCATTCTGTGCAACCCCTAAATTACAGCTGTTTTACATAGTCTTGATTTATTTATCTTTATGGGACTATATGTACACTCCTTCTTTTAGACATTCACATCTTCAACAAATCAAAACTATCTTTAAATTTAAATCTTAAATAAGGTTACGCTTTCTTTTTATTTTGAGTATAATGTTCTAAAAAAGTATATCTATGGACTATCAAAAAATACTCGATGAAATTTATGATGAAATACAACCAGAACTTAAACGTGGGAAAGTAGCGGATTACATACCTGCTTTAGCTAAAGTATCCAAGGGTCAGTTTGCTATGACTATTACCTTAGAAGATGGCTCAATATTCTCTGTGGGTGATAGTAAAAAACAGTTTTCTATACAGAGTATCTCTAAGGTATTTACCTTTACTTTGGCACTCGATATCTACTCAAAAGAACTCTATAAACGGGTAGGGGTGGAACCTTCTGGTAATCCTTTTAACTCTTTGGTGCAATTAGAGTATGAAAATGGTATTCCACGCAATCCATTTATCAACGCAGGTGCTATCACTATTACAGATGCGCTGATTAGTTATTATAAAGATGAGTATAAAACGCTTGAAGTGATTATGAATTTCATTCGTGAAATATCTGACAATCCTACACTTTCTTTTGATCAAATTGTAGCTAATTCTGAGATGGAACATGGAGATAGAAACTTAGCCCTTGCAAGGCTTATGAAAAGTTTTGGTAATTTTGAAAATGATGTGCAGGGGTCGGTTATGACGTATTTTAAGCATTGCGCTATAACGATGAATACACAAGAATTGTCTCGTTCTATGCTTTTTCTAGCATTTGGGGGGAAGGATCCTATCTCAAAGAAAGTTTTTGTGAATAGCAGTAAGGCAAAACGTGTGAATGCTGTAATGTTAACCTGTGGGCACTATGATGCCAGTGGTGAGTTTGCTTTTCATGTGGGGCTTCCTGCTAAAAGTGGAGTAGGTGGAGGTATTGCTGCTATAGTGCCAGGTAAGATGTCTATTGCCGTTTGGTCACCTGCACTCAATAAATATGGAAATTCACATGCGGGTACATTGGCTTTAGAAAAATTTACTACAAAAACGGGATTGTCTATCTTTTAATATGTTATAATACACACAAGGTGAACAGATAGTTGCTGGTAGCTTTTAAGCTACGAGAGGAAAGTCCGGGCTGCAAGCAAAGCAGGGCTCCATCTAACGGATGGCCAGAGTGATCTGAGGGCAAGTGCAACAGAGAGTACGAAAACCACTTCGGTGGTAAAAGGTGAAACGGTGGGGTAAGAGCCCACCAGTAGGTGTGGTAACACACTTAGCTAGGTAAACCCTTCCCGCAGCAAGAAGTATATGGTATAAGCTTTGCAAGCTGTTTATTCAGCAAACATACTTCGCTCGAGCGTATTGGCAACAATACGCCTAGATAAATAACTATCCACGACAAAACCCGGCTTATCGTTCACCTTTCTTTGTAACATTATGATTTTGTAGATACTGTGTCATATCCTTCTGAGATAAGGCTTTACTATAATAATATCCTTGGATGAAGTGGCATCCTAACTTACTGAGATAGTGTACTTGCTCCTTACATTCCACGCCTTCAGCAATAATATTCAGTTTTAAACTTTTTGCTAAAACAATGATAGCCTGGGTGATTGAAGCATCCTCTGTATTGTGATGTACATGTTCTATAAATGAGCGGTCTATTTTGAGTTTGCTTACAGGTAAACGTTTCAGGTAAGCAAGCGATGAATATCCTGTGCCAAAATCATCAATACTTATATGAATCCCTTTTTTATTTAATTGCTGTAATATTTCTATAGATTTTTGAGGATTAGACATCATCTGTGTTTCAGTAATTTCAAATTCCAAATAATGAGGGTCAAAACCTGATTTACTTATATTATCACAGACTATATCTAAAAAGTGTGGATTTTGTAATTGTCGAATAGAGAGATTGAGAGAGAGTTTTGCCTTAGTTATGTCACTTTCATGCCACACAGCCATCTCTTTCATAGCTTGATACATTACAAAATTATCAATTTCTTGAATAAGATGTATCTCTTCTGCCAAAGCAATAAATTTGTTAGGATGAATAATACCCATATCTGGATGATGCCATCGTATTAAGGCTTCTAGCCCAGTCACTGTATTGCTTCGTGAATCAATTTGAGGTTGATAATACACATGAAATTGCTTTTTGTCTAAGGCTTTATGTAGATTGGCTTCAAGTATAGACTTTTCAAATGCCATTTGTGTCATATAGCTAGAATAAAATTGATAGCTATTTCTTCCTTCTTCTTTGGCTTTATACATGGCAGTGTCAGCATATTTGAGAAGTTCATTCTTATTTTCAGAATCTTTAGGATAGAGGCTTATGCCAATACTAGCACTCACGTGAAGTGTTTTGTTCTCAATTTTAAAGTCATGTTGTAAACTTTTAAGTAGTTTTTTTGCCATAATCGTAGCGTCAAAATCATTTTCTAAATGTTGTACAATAAATATAAATTCATCTCCTCCAATGCGTGCTACAGTGTCCGTTATGGCTAAGCATGCTTTGAATCTTCTTGCAGATATTTTTAAGACTTTATCTCCATATTGGTGCCCCAAGGTGTCGTTTATTTGCTTGAAATTATCTAAATCTAAAAAGAAGAGTGCTATTTTCTCCTGATGTAATTTTGCATTAATGATAGCTTGCTCTAGTCTGTCTTCAAAAAGAGATTTGTTGGGTAAGCGAGTCAAGGCATCATGGTAAGCTTGAAAGTTCAGTTTCTCTGTTTGTATTTTGAGTTTATTCTCGGTCTCTTGTCTTCCAGTAATATCTCGGGAATACCGTGCAATACCAATGGGATTATTTTTATCATCTTTTAAAATATATGCTATAGTCTCTGTACATATAAGTTCTTTATGTTTTGTAATTTTAATGACTTCATTAGCACTTTTCCCATTTTGTAAAATCTTTTTTTTCATTCGAGAAATTTTAGTTTTTTCACTTTTAGGATAAAGTATATTGATATTTTTTCCAATCATCTCTTCTTGAGTATAACCATGCATATGCGTTGCACCTTGGTTCCAATGGGTTATAATATCATCCAAGTTTGTGGTGATGACAGAATCTTGGATTTGTTCTAGTATTGATGCTTGTTGTTTCTGTTTCTTTTCAGATTCTATAAAGTCAGTAATATCGATATTAAAAACAATAGCCGCCTCTTTCCCTTGATACATACGCTTTTGTAGATAAGATTGTACATGGTAAGTAGAACCGTCTTTTCTTACATGTATAAATTGACGAGATACAGTACCATCTTGCATAAGTGTTTCTGCTACTTCTTTTGCATCTTCAACTGAATATGACTTTTTGATGTCAAAGATATTCATTTGTTGTATCTCACCTAATGTATAGCCTAAGTTTTCTAGTGCCTTGTTGTTAATATAAAGAAATTTGTATGTTTCGCGTTCTATAATAAAGATTTCATTATTTGAATGTGTTATAATGCTGGCCAGTTCTTCATTTTCTTTTTGCAGTTCCACTTGTTTACTTATATCAAGTGTAGTACCTATAAGCTTGATAGCTTTACCTTCATCATTAAAGATATATTTTCCATTTAAAATGATAGGGATAATAATATTATCAGCACGTTTTACTCTTATTGATACGCTATGTATCTTCCCATCTACAAGTTTAGACATGGCATTGGCTAATTTGGATTTATCTTCATCTATGACACGTGAAGTAAAAGTCTCTAATGTCGGAGATGTTGTTTTGGGATCAAGTTTGTAAATACGGTAGCTCTGTTCTGACCAAATTGATTTATGTGTCTCTAAATCAATTTCCCAAGATCCAAAATTTCCGACTTCTTGGGCAAGTTTTAAAGAGCTTTTTTTTGCATTGAGTATACGGATGTCTTCTTGCAAATTTGCATTACTTTCTTTTAGTAAATTCAGAGTATTAGCCATTAGAATCCTTAAGATATATAATATACTTATGATAGTAAACTCTTTGTTAGCCGACCGTTACTTTATATCGTCCACTATTAATGCTATTTTGCTATAATCAAAGTAAAAAAAGAGGCTATGATGAAAATATTATTATTGCTTGTTAGCCCATTATTGATGTTTGCAAAGATTCACTATGCAAAAATAGAGCCGTTTGAGACTATTATGCTGAAGTCATCTGTGAGTGCTTTGGTTGTAGATATAAATCTTGAAGCAGAGGGAAAAATGTTAAGTTCTACACGCATCGTACAGCTTGATGATGCATTAGATAAAGTTAATTTGGAAGCTTCTAAAAAGAGTATCGTACTTTTACATGAGATGCTTGATATCAATAAAGATATAGCAAACTCTTTAAGTGATATGGTAAGTAGACAAGAGGGATACTATAAGCGTATCAACAATCTTTCAACTGCATCTAAAACGCAAAAAGACAATGCTTATAGTTCATTCACAACTGCAAAGACGCAATATTTAGGAACAAAAGAGAAGATAGTAAATCTTGAAAAACAAATCTTAGATATGCAGTATAAGATAGCACAGCTTGAAGACATGATTGTCAAAAAAACATTGGTTTTAGAGCAACAATATTTGTATAAACTTTTTGTACGTAAAGGTGATTTTGTAGCAGCAGGTTCAAAATTGGCACAAGTGATGGATACAAGTAAGGCAAAGTTGATACTTTTTTTAGAGCCTGAAGAGTTAGAAAATATTAAAGATAAGAAAGTGTATTTGGATGGTAAGAAAACAGACTATAAGGTGGACAAAGTATGGAGAGTAGCAGATGAAAAATTTATTTCATCTTATCGGGCTGAGATTTACATCGGTGCTCCGAAAAATACTTTTTCTAAATTATTGAAAGTGGAAATAAAATAGTCATATTTTGCTATAATACAAACAAGAAAACTGATGGAAACATAAATGAATTTAGAGCAACAAGATAAAAAATACGTACTGCAAACCTATACACGAAACTATACAAACTTCGTAAAAGGTATGGGGTCTACACTGTATGATGAAAGTGGCAAAGACTATATAGACTTTGCATCTGGCATAGGGGTAAACTCTGTTGGACATGCAAATGAGACTTTAACAAAAGCCATATGTGAACAAGCACAAAACATCATACATATTTCAAACCTACAGGTGATAGAGCCTCAGGTAAAGCTGGCACAACGTGTGGTGGAACTCTCAGGGTATGATATGGGTATCTTTTTTGCAAATTCAGGGGCAGAGGCAAATGAAGGGGCTATAAAAATAGCACGTAAATATGGTGAAACAAAGTTTGATAACAAGCGTTATAAAGTCATCACTTTAGAACACTCTTTTCACGGGCGTACCATTACCACGGTAAAAGCCACAGGGCAAGAGAGCTTTCATACCCCACATTTCTCACCCTACCCAGATGGATTTAGCTATGAAAAGAGTATAAAAGATGTCTATGAAGCCATAGACAATGAAACAGTAGCTGTACTCATAGAACTTGTACAAGGTGAAGGTGGTGTACAACCATTTGATAAAGGTGAGATACAAAAACTTGCACAACATCTTAAAAGTAAAGACATTCTACTCATAGTAGATGAAGTACAAACGGGTGTCTACCGCACAGGTGAGTTTTTAGCCTCAAATTTGTATGAGATAGAGCCAGACATCATAACCCTTGCTAAAGGGCTTGGTGGTGGAGTGCCTATTGGTGCGGTGATGACGAAGCATAAAGAGATACTTAGTGCGGGTGACCATGGAAGTACTTTTGGTGGCAACTATTTAAGTACAGTTGCAGGGCTAGCTGTACTAGAAGTACTAAAACCCATGTATGATGATGGGCTTATAGATGAGATACTACTTTACTTTTCTGATAAATTAAAAATACTGGTAGCAGCCTATAGCCACTTGTTTGAAAAAGAGGTTGGGCTTGGACTCATGCGTGGATTACGTGCAAAAAGTGCTGAGATTCAAGGACATATCATTGAAAAATGTATGAGAGAAGGTGTTGTTGTTTTAAAGGCAGGTCGTAATACTGTACGTTTCTTACCAAGTATTACCATAAGCAAATCTGAAATAGATGAAGGGTTCAAACGTTTTGAAAAAGTACTTAATACTTTGTAGTTTTGTTGTGACATTATTACATGCAGATGAATTAGGTGATATCTTATCTGACAATAAAGAGTTACTTTTTGATTATAAGTTTGAGGCTAATGATTTGGAAAGTGATAAACTTTCTAAGAGTTGGATAAACCCAATACGATTACAATATAAAAAAAATTACACTACACAGTTTGGCGACAATACTATTAACACAAGTACCTATTCTGTAACAATAGATCAGCCTATTTTTAGGTCTGGAGGCATCTATTATGCGATTAAGTATTCTGAGGCGTTGCGACATACAAATGCTAGTGATTTGACTTTGCAAAAACGTCTACTAATAGGGGATGCTGTATCGATTTTGTTTAACCTAAAAAAGACCAAACTTGAACAAAAAAAATTAAGATTACTTATTAAAAATGATACGATAGACATAGATCAAAAACGTGACAGTTATGAAGCTGGGTTACTAGATAGCAGTTTTTTAGATCAGGCTATTTTGAAAAAAAGTCAAGATGAAGCGACACTCCTAGAAATGGAGTTAAATCTTTTAGAGTTAAAACAGAAATTTTCTTTACTTAGTGATAAAAATCCAGAAAAACTAAAACTTCCTGTGTTAAAACTGATGAGTAAGGAGAGATACACTTCAGAAAATTTAGATTTAAAAACAGATAGATTACGTGCTGAGCTCTCATCCTATAATGAAAAAATTACATGGGCAAAATACCTTCCTACAGTTTCCGTTCAGGGACAATACATTAATGGAGATATAAATCCTTTATTTATAGGTCCAGGCTCAACATTGCAAGAGCAGTATTATAATTATGGATTTTCTATTTCTATGCCTATAGATGTGAATGCCTTTACTGACATTGAAGCGAGTAAAGTAGAGAAACTAAGAGCGGCTGTACAAGTATTAGATAGAAAAGAGACAGTACAAGAAGAGTATCAGTGGATTGACAACAGTTTGGTTGTTTTAGACAAAAAGATAGCTTTGGCAAAAAAAGATGAAAAGATTTACCAAAATCTTTTTAAAGTGACAAAAAATCTTGCGGAAGCAGGAGAAAAAACATCTTTAGATACAGCGATTATGAACAATTCGCTGCAGATTCGTAGGCTTGATCAGCAGATATATAAAATAGATAAACAAATACGCTTGCTAAAACTTTATGTGCGGATGGAAAATGTACTTTAGTGACTACATGAATACATGGCTCTATGGCGAAGAGGGGTACTATAAGGCCTTTAAAACCATAGGGAAAGGCGGAGACTTTTATACAGCAGTAAGTACAAGTGCTTTTTTTGGTGCAAGTATTGCAAACCATTTTTACACCTTAATGAAAGAGGGAAAAGCAGACAGAAATGGATGGCTTATAGAGGTGGGTGCACACCAAGGCTATCTGATTTGTGACATGATACAGTGGCTTTATACCTGTGATGCAAGTTTGGTTAAGACGTTGAAGTTTGCAATAGTTGAGCGTCAGTCCGAGGTACGTAAAGCACAGTTAGCATATGTTCAAGAACGTTTTGGAGATGACATACATATCACACATTTTAATGACATAAATGAGGTAAAAGTTGCGTATGCTTTTGTCGTAGCCAATGAGATATTTGATGCTTTCCCCTGTGAACTTTTAAAAGATAAAGAAATTGCTATTGTTAACAATCATGAAATAGCTTGGGAAAAAGCAAGTGATGACATGCTGGTATGGGCAAAAAAACACAATCTTACACAAGGTGAAGTTGCAATAGGGTATGAAACATTTGCAGAACATATGGCAAGTGGGATTCAACAATGTGATTTTGTTACTTTTGATTATGGTGAAAAATATGTACGTAATGATTTTTCTATACGTGTTTATAGAAAACATGAGGTCTATCCATTGTTTGATGAGACCTTAACTCTTGGCGACTCTTTTCAAAAAGATGACATTACCTATGATGTAAATTTTGCCCATATAAGTGATGCTTTTAAAGAAGCTGGATTTATAGAAGAATCGTATGAAACACAAGCTCGTGCACTTATTCGTTTTGGGCTTATAGATATACTTGAACAGTTTTCAAAGCAAACAACCCCTGCAAGATACGCATCAGAAGCAGATAAGATAAAGACACTTATCGCTCCTACAATGATGGGAGATAGATTTAAGTTGATACATTTAAAAAAATAAGGATTTTACTTTTGCATTGCTTTTAACATAGTACATCTTTTGATAGAGGCTACTTCACTTCCAAACATAGCTGTGTATTTGTCAAACTTCTCTTGACCAATCATGTTGATACACGTTTCTTTATTCATTGCACTTGTTGGTACTGGAGATGAGTGCTTTGTGATTACGGGGTCTTTTTTCGCTGCAGCACCATCATCTGGGTACATATATTGGTCACTATAGTTTGTGTCTTCGACCGCTTTTGCTCTATGTACTTTTTTAGGTGCGGGGGGAAGTTTACTTTGTGTTACAGTATGTTTTATTGTATTTTTTTTGATTGCATTTTGTTTGGGTTGTACCTTTTGTATGGGGTATTTTTTGATAATATGGGATGTCTGTACTCTTGGTCCACAACCAATGAGAAAACCCAGTCCAATGATGAGTGTTAATGTTGTTGATTTCATAGTTATCCTTTAGTATGATTTATGTGCTGATGACTACTACAGCAATGGCAAAGCCACCATCATGCGAGATGGAAAGAGAAGTTTCTTTGATCTGGTGGATAGACTGAGCCTCTTTACTAAGTGTAAATATAGGTGCTCCTTGAGCATTCTTACTTATAATGATGTCATGAAATGAAAGCCTTGCACCTATACCACAACCCAATGCTTTAGAGATGGCTTCTTTTGCTGCCCAATACCCTGCGATACTTTCTACTTTTTTGAGTGATTGTATTTCAGTATCACATAAAAAACGTTTTTTAAATGACTCATCATGTTTTTCTACCAGTCGTTTGATGCGGTCAATTTGTATAATATCTGTTCCAATTTTCATAACACTAGTGTATCAAAAGTATGATTAATTACATCCACTCAACTACTTTTGAAACTTCATCAGCAACAAAACATTTAATGTTCGTTTTCTCTATAGGCTTGTTAGGGATGACTGCTTTGGTAAAGCCTTGTGTTTCTATTTCTTTTAGTCGTTGCGAGAGTCCTAGAACTTCACGTATCTCACCTGTGAGGCTGACTTCTCCTAAAAAGAGTGTTTCAGAGCTTAGTTCACGGTTTCTATATGAGCTTAGTATGGCTGCGATGATGGCAAGGTCAGCAGATGGGTCGTTGACCTTGATGCCCCCAGAGATGTTTATGAAGACATCGTATGTACCTAGAGGTAAGTCTAACTTTTTTTCTAGTAGTGCAAGCAACATACCCAAACGGTTGTTGTCAAAGCCTGTGGAGCTTCGCTTGGCATGACCGTAAGACTCAGAAACAAGGGCTTGAACTTCTATGATGATAGGACGACTTCCCTCCATGATGACAGTAAGAGCAGAGCCAGACTGTAGTTTTTCTTTGTTAAAAAACTTGCCTGCCATAGATTTGGCATCGTTTAACCCTTCTTTGTTCATTTCAAAGATACCCACTTCGTTTGTAGCCCCAAAACGGTTTTTAAAACCACGAAGTAGACGTAAGTCAGAGTTGGTGTCACCCTCAAAATAGAGTACCGTGTCTACCATGTGTTCAAGTACACGAGGCCCTGCGATAGAGCCATCTTTTGTGATGTGACCTATGATAAAAATAGGGATATGTAATGACTTAGCAATACGCATAAGCTCAAAGGTAATAGTACGCACCTGTGTCACAGAACCTGGGGCTGAGGGAGTCTCTTCAGAGTAAAGTGTTTGGATGGAGTCTATGACGATGAGTTCATAGTTTTGGTTGGTGATTTCAGACAGTACAGCTGAAAGGTTTATCTCAGGGAGCAAGTAGAGGTTGTCATGGTTTGCATCTAGCCTGTTGGCACGGAGTTTTATCTGCCCAGCAGATTCTTCACCTGAGACATAGAGTACCTTTTGAGAAGCACGTGCAAGGTTACCTGCTATCTTTAGTAACAAGGTAGATTTACCAACCCCAGGGCTTCCCCCTATAAGCGTAAGTGACCCTGGCACGATGCCACCACCCAGCACCAAGTCAAGCTCCACGCTCCCTGAAGTAAAACGCGTGATGTTGTCTTCTTCTATCTGTGTGATAGGTTTTGCTTTTGAGAGTACAGAAGCTGCACTACTAGATGCCCCCATCTCTTTTAAAAACTTCATCTGGTCAGTGCTGAGTTCCACCATGGTTTCCCACTCATTACACGAGGTACATTTACCCATCCAACGTGGACTCTGAAATCCACAAGCCTGACACTCAAATAGTGTTTTTTTCTTTGCCATTGTACTACTCCTTTGTCTATTGGGAGTATTGTAGTGCAATTTTTAATGAAGAGGTGAAAATATGGCATATTGACATATTTTTAGCTTTTATCACATATAAGATATGCAACATATGAATTTTATATACTGATATTGACAGGTAAATATATATATGATATAATGATTATATATGTGAAATATAAGGTTTTTGAGTGTATAAATGGAATGAGGATAAAAATAGTATCTTAAAATCTCAAAGAGGTTTTAGTTTTAACGATGTTGTAGCACAGATACAAAAACATGGAGTTTTGGATAATTATAAACATCCTAATGCAGATAAATATCCTCGTCAGTTTATTTACGTGATTGAGCTAGGTGCTTACATACACTATGTACCTTATGTTTTTGAGGGGGATGATATCTTTTTGAAAAATATCATTCCAAGTAGAAAATTGCATAAAAAATATAAAAAGGATTGAAGATGAAATATACAGATGAAGAGTTAGAACTGCTAGATGCTATGGAGACTCAAGAGCCAGAGCGTGTAACATTTGACAATGAGGCATTAAAAGTTATGGCAAAAGATACACTGGACTATCTCAATGAAAAGAAACAAATAAGTATTAACCTAAAACGTGCCGATTTAGACTTCATCAAACAAAGAGCCAATGATATAGGCATATCTTATCAGAGTATTATCCAGTCTTTGGTACATAACTACAGCACAAATAAGTTGGAGTTGAAGTTATAGAATAAGATTGCTCGTTACACCAGTCCTCTGGTGTAACG
>Ga0256840_1003603_pt1 | contig 12347 bp, 13 predicted proteins | sample 355202metaG_FD_185969 | JGI IMG/M metagenome (GOLD analysis project Ga0256840, IMG submission 185969) | Hydrothermal vent microbial communities from Mid Atlantic Ridge, Atlantic Ocean - 355-202 | ecosystem: Environmental > Aquatic > Marine > Hydrothermal vents | place: Atlantic Ocean: Mid...
CCGTGCCAAACCGTCAATCTAAAGATATGAAAATTATCTTTGGTCATTGGTCCACCTTAGGTTATTACCATGGAAATAATTGTTATGCTATAGATACTGGATGCCTTTGGGGGGGGGAGTTAACCGCAGTAAAGTTGGGTAAAAAAGTAAAACGAATAAGTATAAGCTGTAAAGGAAATTTAAAACCCTAGGAGGCTGTCCGAGAACTAACACTTGAGTCAGCGGACTACCATATAGTAGTGAAAATTTACTTTTAACCACTATATATTGATTTTATTTTCAAAAGTTTTAGTTCTCGGACAAGCTCCTAGTAGCTTGATTCTCAAAAAAATCCTTACTCCTCAGGGCTTATCAATTTATCTTCATATTTATCTTTAATCTCTAAAATGGCAGGAAGAACCTCCATAAAAATATCAACTAACTGAGGGTCAAAATGCTCCCCAGCTTCTTCAAAAAGTAAATTTAAAGTTTTATCCATAGGCCAAGCTTTTTTATAAGGTCTTTCCATAGATAAAGCATCAAATACATCAGCGATAGCAACAATACGCCCTTGAATTGGAATTTTTAATCCAGCCAAACCTTTAGGGTATCCTTTTCCATTCCATTTTTCATGGTGTGTTAGCGCAATTATTCTAGCGATTTTCATCACTCGCGCATTACTTTTACTTAGGATTTCAGCACCAATTTCTGCATGTAACTTAATTTTTTCAAATTCATCTTTATCAAGTTTCCCTGGCTTTAATAAAATAACATCTGAGACTCCGATTTTACCAATATCATGCATGGGAGCAGCTTGCTGAATTAAATCTAGCTCATCGCCTTTAAATCCATATTTTTCTGCAATAATTCTAGAATACCAGCCTACCCTAATGGTGTGATTTGCAGTATCCATATCTCTATATTCTGCCGCATAAGCCAGGCAATCAAGAATTTCAGCTTGAGTTTCTTCTATTTTTCGAGTTCTTTCTCTTAAAGACACTTCTAAAGAATTACTGTATTTTTCGAATAACTTTTGCATCAAATGCATTTCTAATAAATTAGAAACTCGACAAATAATCTCTTCACCATCAAATGGTTTTTCCAGAAAATCTCGTGCACTAGATGCTAAAGCCTTTAATCGAATATCTCTGTCTTTTAAAGCCGTTAAAATTAATATCGGAGGATGGATAGTTTTTATTGCTAAGGAAAACTCATCCATAACCTGGAACCCATCCAATACGGGCATGTTTATATCTAATAAAACCAGATCAAAATCTTTATCTTTGTATAACTGTAAACCTTCAACAGGATCCGTAACCCCTATTACATGACTAAAACCATCTGATTCGAGTATATCTACCAAAATATCGACATTAAATGGCTCATCATCTATCACTAAAATAGATCCCGCTTTAATTTCATGGCCTAGTAACATACAGTTTCTCACAATTTATCTAAAAGTTACCACATAAGATCATCAGGGACTTCATACCCTTGATACTCATCATCAGATGACTCTTCAACGTCTGTAAATAATACAATGATAACTTTCTCATCCCGTTGCTTTATTTTTTCGGCAACTTGAACTGGGACAACCTCATATTTTGATTTTGATTTAACTATAGCTAATCTACCAGAAATAATATTATTTCTTACCTCATTACTTATATAGATTTTTTTTACTTTATTTTGGTCGGTAAAATTATAGGCAGCCCCTTCATCTTCTTGAGCCACCTTATTCAAATCAATTAACTGATAAATTTGACTGCTAATTTGTTTATTCTCAGCTTCTTTATTACGCTGCTGATTTAATAATTTATCTTTTTCTAACTGTTTTTCTTTGGTTTCTTGTAACTGTTGTTTTGCTTCATTAACCACTTCAACTTTATTTTTTTGTTGTTTTTTTGCTTGTTTTCTTTTCTCAGTTCTAACTTGTTTTGCTTTAGTCTGATTTGTTAGACCCGCTTTTAATAGTTGATCCTGAAGCGATAAATTTTTCATGGTTTTATTAATTTAATGTTTATATTAAGTAACAAATATCTAAGGTATAACCGGCAATAAATAGGCCAGCAAGATGGGTGGGTTATTTATTGTCGGTTACCTAATCACTATTATTAATTATTTCTATGCGTTTATCCATAGCTGGGTGACTCGATAAATAATCAAATTTATAGGTTGAATGTCCAGGTTGCTCTAACAGTCGTAATATTTTAGCGTAATGTTTAAGATCAATTTGTTGGTCTTTTAAAAAATCAATGGCATATTGGTCTGATTCCAGTTCAAACTCTCTGGAATAACGGCTTTCAACTAGCATTGTGGGTAAAGCAACTGCTAATGAACTAATTGATGTTATATCACCTAATATCCCCGCCATAAATAGAGCAGTGATTGAATTTTGTAACAGTGCCCGCAAACCATGTTGATATTCTATATGCCCTACTTCATGTGCAAGTACAGCCATTATTTGTTGATTATTTTCTGCTAATTTAAATAGCCCATCAGTCATTATGATAATACCACCCGGCAAAGCTAAGGCATTAGCACCCATTTGCTTACTATCTCTCAACTCTAAGCGGTAATTAAACGGTTTCTCTGCCAATAGCACTACGCGTTTAAATTGCTGCTGTATTTGTATCTGATCTGTTTTTTTAAGAGAAGACTTTACAAACAACCATTTATCTAACGCCTGCAATCCCTGCTCCCCCAGATCTTGTTCAACTTGATAAGGGACTGCTTTTACTGCCCACTTTGCTGCAAAGGGTACGCCGTATTCTATCCCTCCCCAAATAAATAGTATGCTAATAAATAATGATAATAAAACAATAGAGCCATTTTTTTCTATTTTGTATAAAAAAGTTTGTAAAATATTTTTATCGAAATAGGCACAAACCTGATCAATCGCCTTATTATCAGGTATTTCTAATTTTGCTCCCTTGGGCAGGTAAATACTCCGGGGTGTATTAGCTAATCGGGCCGAAATCTTTAAGCGTTTTACTGTGGTTTTTATCTCTAAATTATGACCCCTTATAACGACTCCCCCTATATTATCAATTTTCATAACCACTGAAATATGAGATGAAGACCGCCCATCAAAATAATCTCCTTCTATTTTTATCATAGGCCAATATCAATATCTAAAATGTCACCCAACTCTTCCCCAATCGCATCAGCCCTTTCTGCCTCTGCTGCCAGAAAAACATCGACTTCATTGTCTGTGAATAATGCTAAACAAGAAATCTTATATTTTGCCATCCTTATCATTGCCCAAGGAATTAATAAGCCTAAAGAAAATATAATCGCCAGCATATTAGACAAATATAGCCAACACATTGTTCCTGTTTCCAAACTACTTACAAATTTAAAGTTATGCAGCATTGTATGATTAAGGGTCAGGTTCGTAGTAGCAGTATATAGGTAAACATACATCACTAATAAAACTGGATAGGATAATAATATAGCAGGCACCAGTATTACCTCCGCTATACTCGCTGTCTGTGCAATATAGTAAAGAGCGGTCATCAATAATAAAATAATAACAATGACAGCAAAAACCTTTAAATAAACAGTATAAAACTGTTTTGTACTTGCTGATAACTCAAATTTACGGGTTCCATAAGCACTATGATCTAAAACAAATTTTTTACGTTCTCTGACAAAATAGGGGTAAGCCAGTCCCACTGATATTGCCACTAGAATGGGTAAACCTACAAAAACCCAAAGTGCTTTAAGATAATCAGCAGCAAAATGAAACCGTATATTCCGGTAGGCTGAATTATATAAATTAAATTTTAAAGCTTTAATGATAACCCATGGAAACAAGGGTATAAAAACAACCATTATGCCAGCTTGTAACATGGGTGATATGACTACTGACAAAGAATAAATAACAATCAAAACCAGAGCAAACAAACGACCTTTTAAAATTTTTACTGGGTCTGCCAGGTAATCAAACGATGAATTCATCAGTACCGTATTACTGTAAAAATATTTTCGGGTTCTTACTTTCGCCCATGCTGAATAAACCCCTAAAGTCACTATTGATAGCATAAGGTTAACTATCCAAATCTTAAAAAACTCGCCTGTTTTACCGTGAAACTCAAATTGCTGTTTATGCTGTTCCATAGATATTCCTTTATATTAGTAATTAATATTTTTCTAAAATGAGTAAAATTGTATTCATAGATTATAATAGTTAAAAAATAGCATCTTGTATGCTTGTTATGCTCTTATAAAATATATAAAACTAAATGTCATTTGATCAATTAAATTTATCTGCCCCTTTACTACAAGCCATTTCTGAACAAGGTTATACACAACCTACTCCTGTTCAGGAACAATCTATCCCTGTTATTTTAAGTGGGAAAGATATTTTAGCGGGTGCTCAAACAGGAACAGGGAAAACAGCTGGTTTTGCCCTACCTTTATTAGAACTTTTATCTCGCCAGTCCTTACCTAAAAAACCTCGCCTCATTAGAGCCTTAATTCTTACCCCAACTAGGGAACTTGCTAATCAAGTTTATGAAAGTTTCACTGTTTATGGCAAACATACCCCCTTATTTTCCGATGTTATTTTTGGTGGTGTTAGTGCACATTCTCAAATTAAACGTCTACAGCGTGGTACTGATATCTTGGTTGCTACACCAGGCCGTTTACTGGATTTAATGCAGCAAAAGAAAGTTGATTTATCACATGTACAATTTTTTGTGCTTGATGAAGCCGATCGTATGCTGGATATGGGGTTTATTAGAGATATTCGTAAAGTTATTGCTGCATTACCTAAATTAAGGCAAAACCTGTTATTTTCTGCAACCTATTCTAAAGAAATTAAAACCTTGTCAGCACAAATACTTAACAATCCTGTTGACGTGGCAGTTGCTAGAGAAAACACAACAGCAGATAGAATTACTCAATCTGTTTATCCGATAAAACAAGAAAATAAACGGGAATTACTTTCTTGGTTAATTGGAGATGGCAACTGGCAACAAGTTTTGATTTTTGTGCGTACTAAACATGGTGCTGACCGCTTATGTAAACAGTTAATGAAAGATGGGATTCGTTGTGCAGCATTGCATGGCAATAAATCTCAAAATGCCAGAAACCGAGCCTTGAGTGAATTTAAAAATAACGGGATCACTGCCTTAGTAGCAACTGATATTGCAGCTCGTGGTTTAGATATTGCACAATTACCCCATGTTATTAATTTTGATTTACCTGCCGTAGCAGAGGACTATGTACATCGAATAGGTCGAACAGGAAGAGCAGGGGCAGAGGGTGAAGCTATTTCTTTAGTCACTCCTGAAGAGGGTCATTTATTAGCTGCTATTGAGAAATTCATCCAAAAACAAATTCCTCGAGTGGCTGATACTGGGTATGAACCGGTTGAGTTACCTACTAATAAACCCCCAAAAACTAAATCAGCAACTAATAATAAAAGTAACGCGGGAAATAGACAACGTAGACATAATGCAAATAACAAGTCGGCAAAAAATGGTAATGCTCGCTCTCAGAATAGAGGGAATAGAAGGTAATTAATGCCTGAAAGGGTGGGAAAAGGAGGTACGACGTGCCCATAATGGCATCGCGCTGAATTGATGGGCACGCTATCGCTTTGCCCATCCTACAGTTGGAGAATAACAAGCTGTATTCCCACACTGCAGCGATGGGTGGTAGTTTTTTATTGCCAGTTACCTTAGCTATTTTTACGCCTCTTTTTCTTTCAGAGGTTTTAACATTGAAGTACGCCCCACCATAATATCCATCGCTTTAAACAAACGTTTAAACACTGAATCCTGACGATAAGGAATTCCATGTTTTTTACACACAGCAACCACTTTTGGTTGTGCATACTGATATTGACTTAAAGGAATATCAGGCCATAAGTGATGTTCAATCTGATAATTTAACCAGCCATAAAAAAAGTCATTAGCATCGGACCCTGTTGGATAGTTCACTGAGCCTAATATCTGACGTAAATAAAACTCACCCCGCCCTTTGCCTTTTTCTTCAAACATCATCACATCATCACCTGCGTGATTAGGAACAATCACTAAAAAGGTATGCATATTGATAAATGCTTCTGCCATAATTGAATTTAATAATACATTAGTCGCTGCTACTACACCTACAGGGATAAACAATAATGGCACTAATACAAAACGAAAACCTATGTATGGCAAAATACTTTCAAACCATAAGGCTCTTCCTTCCTTGGTAAACAAACTCCAAGCACCTGTACGGGTGAATTCTGGTTCTGCTTCTCTATTTTGTCTAGCCTTACTTATTCTTAATTCTTTGTGTGATCTTGGGGTGTAATACAGGATTTTCCACAATGCAGTAAAACCGGTGACAACGACAAAACGCAGCCACATCGGTGCTTTTGATTGTCTTAGCCATTCCATATTATGTTGTAAATGATCGGGGTCTAATTTCTCACCCAAATTGTAGTGGTGCAGAATATCATGTTCTTGATGCCAGGCAGATGGCGTAATCCAATCAGGCCAGTCAATAAATCGCCTCCAGCCCTTAGCAAATTTTTTGCTAGTATACCTATCAGGTACACCCTCTACTTTGTCATACCCTTTATGCACAATAGGATGTGTCATTTGAGTCCAGCGAGTAAAGCTGCCTTGGCTAATTAATAAAGCTGAAATAGGGTTAGGAATTATCCATGCTGTACCATAACCCAGTAATGAACAAACACGCCCCCAACCTTCCATTTTCTTCAAGTGCTTAAAATCACCTTCTCCCATCCGTGCCAGAATTTCTTGATGAATTTCATTAAGATCCTTTGCTAATTCCTCCCTATCTACATTTTGATAACTATCTAAACTCAAACTGATTCCTCCAAGGAATTCTTATAAATATTGTAAAATAACTATTACTTGCGTTGCAGGCTAAACCCTATCCCTTATTAATCAAAGATATTGAATTACATTAACCCTTTTATTTTATATTTTCCTCGGGTTTTTAAATTAATTATAACTGTTTTATTCGTTTTATTTTCCCAATACCAACCATGAGACCCCGTAAATGGAGCTATTAATGTACCGCTGGACTGGCTCTGATTACTTTCTTTAAAACTCTTAAAGTACCCTGTGGTATTCCCTTGTGGTTCACCATGAAAATCAAAATATAAAGCACTGCCATCTGTTTTCCATACAAACTCCAACTTCTGATCTTTCTCAATATGGAATTTATATTCCAGACCTTTTTTGGCTGGAACAGTAATCATCACAGAATCTTGCCATTTATCAACAGGCTGTTTCACTTCATCTGTTTTAACGGGATCTGGGCAGGAGATCACAGCCGGTTCTATCATGCCAGCATCTTGTTTTTGGGCAAGAATTGTTAAACCTAGTTTTTCACCTAGGCCCGTAGGGTCAATATTATACTCGGCAGGTAACACTGCAATTAACAAAATAATGACTGCCAATAAAAATGAGACAATACATGAAAATACAAGAGATTTTATCGATGCTGTAGGTAAAGTATTCATATTAAATTACTGTAAAGTAGCCTGTTAATTGGTAGCCTAATAAAACAAAGCCGCTGGTCATTAATAAAGTATTTGAAGTTTTTGCAAAGCTAAAATAGCTTTTATGCCTACGCCAAAAACCAAGCAAAGTAAGAATGAACAGTAAGGCGATAAATTGACCTACCTCAACACCCACATTAAAAGCGATCATATTGGTTATCAAACTCTCTTGTGGTAAATCAAAATCTTGCAGCTTTGTAGCTAGACCAAAACCATGGAATAAACCAAAAATTAATACTGCAATTTTAGTACTCGGTTCTTTTCCGAATAACAACTTAAAGCCACCTAAATTATCAAAACCTTTATAGATAATTGAAAATGCAATCACCGCATCAATTAAGTAGGCATTAATATTGATGTGCGAAAATACACCATACAATAAAGTAATACTATGGCCTAAAGTAAACAGGCTGACATAAATTAAAATATCACGGCTACGAAATAAAAAGAAAATCACCCCGACTAAAAACAATAAATGATCATATCCTGTGACCATATGTTTAGCTCCGATATATAAGAAAGGAAAGATCGCAGAGCCTTCAGTTGAGCTGAGAAATTGTGCGGTATTACTATCGACCCCATGAGCAAAACTGCTGGTATTAAAAACCAACAATAGTGTAAAAATAAAAATACTTTGTTTAAATGTCATTAGTTGCTCTTTAACTTGAGTATGAATTATTATAATTTCGATTAGAGATCAGCTGTACTTATTGGGTTTCCTGTGAGTATAGAACTCGCCACCCAAATACTGACTAAAAAATAAAATATTCTAGGTATCCATTCAGCTAATAAATCATCCTGTAAATCAATATCCTGTTTTTTTATTTTTACATAATGCAAGATACTGTTAGCTAGTTTTCCACTTTTTTCACCCACCCGTAGCAACTGAATTGCCTGTATATCCATCTCTGGAATATCCGCTAAAGCATCAACTAAACTACCCCCTTGTTGAGTAAACAAAATCACTGAATCAAACTGTTTTCTCAAATTTGGATTTTTAATGGTTTTTAGTGATTTTGGTAGTGCATCTAAAATATCAACACCAGCTGCTAACATCAACCCTAAACTATTTAAAAATTCATTCAGCTGTCGAGTAATAAGCCATGAAGATATAAAAGGTAATTTCAGTTGTATCGAATAAACTAAGTTTTTTAACCCCCATTTTTTTAGCTTACCTAAAGTTAGCCAAAAGGGAAGTTTGATTATCAGGTAAATAAATAAAATAATTTTTAGTAAACCACCGACGCTGACTAATAAATAATCTATAAATGCTATTTCATTTAAAATAAAAGAGGGGAGAGGTTGAATAAATAAAGCGATAACCAATACTATTAAAGGTAAATAGCATTTTGACTTAATTCTTTTAACTCGTTTTACTTTTTGCTCATAATGTTTAGCAAGTTGTTTATAAATCTCACCTATACTACCGCTGACTTCACCTGCTTGTAATAAATCCCTATCAAATTCACTAAAAATACCTGCTCTATACCCTGAGTCTGCAATGCTGCTTCCCCGTTTAAGGAAACCTAATAATTTGTGTATCTGACTAATACATTGAGAGTTATTTTTTTTGAGTAATTCAAATGCTTGTATGGCTGGGAAACCAGCTTCTTCCAACCTAGAAAGTTGTAGATAAAGCTTTGCCTGAATTTCAACAGAGATTTTTAAACAGGCTGGTTGGTATTTTTTAGAGTAAGGCATTGAATAGTTTGCACTGCAATTTAGCAGTACATAATACACCTCAAGCTATTTATTCAATAACTTTCGGGGAATTTAACGGGGTTTCTTACTTAAACATTTAGTTAGGTTGGTCTGTGTGGAACTTAGAATTGCTAAAGTAATAGCCCCCATAGAAATCATCGCAACTTTATTATTTTCACCAATAACAAGCAGTTGTTGAATAGTGCCTAGGTCTAATATTTCATTCCCTCTTTGAGCAATATCCATACTTTCTTGTATCATGGCTCCTAAAGCATCCAGACCAGAAATTGAACCTGCTTTAGCCAAAATAAACCCTTCATGACCTGCTACACAACCTGAAATGTCAGGTAATTTAACAACAGTCTCAACTAAAGTTTGCACATTATCAATAAAAATTGTACGTGCTTGCCTAGTTTCTTCAACGAACTCATTTGAGTCTTTAATTCGACACTCTTCATAAATTCCAGCAAGTCTGTGTAATGCTTTTAATTGAGAATCAAACCAATGCATAATATTTTAAATAAAGTGTTTCATGATTTTTTAAAAGTTACTCTCTATCATTAATAGTTTAAAAAGAGTCTTTTTAATGAAGGAATAGCTTCTTTAAGCTCAAATCGAACACGCCCTAATAAAGCATCATCATCGGTCACCAGTGATAACATAATACCCGACATAATCGGTGCGAGTAACACGTAACCATCATCATTTTCACAAATAACAATATCTGCAGCACGATGATTTACATGAGTGGCTGCTTTGCTTGCTGCACCAAAAACTATTTGTACTGAAACCCCTAAGGCATCAGTATTAATTTCAAAATTACGACGAATATGAGTGACAAGTCCATCTCTATCAACAATAGCTGCTGCAGTGACACCTTGCAAATTCATAAGATTCCTAAGAACCCTATCAATTTCATCTACACTTTTTTTTCGTGAATCTATAGCGGTAACATTACTCATAATAAATCCCTTAAAAATTTAGTTATACACAAAAAAACATTATTTGTTTTTCTTCCGTTAACATACAAAGTTTTAAACAAGCTTCACTTGAATAAGGCAAGTATCATCACCTAAAGCATTACACTTTGTTTCTTTTGCTTTAACATTAGTATCAAAAAAAGTTTTTATAATGCCGCCCACCATACCTGCTTCAAAATGACAAATAGGTGAGCTTACACCGTCAATACCTGCACAAGATACGCACTCATCAACCCGCAATTCAAATAGGCCAGACTTTAAATCAATCGTTTCTGGTATCAATAACCCTATACTTAACTTCTTACATAGTTGCTCTATTTGAGATACATAGACTTCAAGATTTTTATCAGCTTGTTCCATCACTGCTTGACCTAATATCTGACCTAAGCTTTGTCCAGAATGATAAACCAATGCTTGAGATCCATCCCCCAACATATCTTCAAGATTTGAACCTAAAGCAACCATTCTCAGTATTTGAAACAGCCTAATAGGAACCAAAGGCCCTAAATTTTTACGATTTTCAATATCAAATTCCCCAGTTAAAACAGAGTCTAAAATTTTTTTCTGTGCAATTTGATAATCTGATTTGTGTTGTCGCATGACTGATACCTTTTTAAAGTCGCTTGAATAATAAAGTAGATTGAAAAAACACTTTATTATCGATTTACAATAGGAAATATTGTTACTTTTTATCTATGTAAACCCAATGAGTATAATTTTAATAACTCAGGTAACTTATTTACAAAGCAACTCTACTCGACGGTTTAATACTCGCCCTGATTTTGTATTGTTATTTGCAATCGGTTGATTCATCCCTGCAGAACGAAGTGTTAGTTCATTAGGGTTGATACCCAGTTCAACTAAATGCTGTTTCATCGATGTTGCACGCTCTAAGCCTAATTGATAATTAAACGCTGTAGACCCTACATTACAGGTGTGACCTACAATAACTGTTCCATTATTGCACTGTTCAATGAAACGGGTCAAACGGCTATCTTCTTCTACTGTAATTCCTTTAAGCTTGCTGGATGATAATTTAAAAATATATTGATAAGATGGGCTTATCGTTGCTATTACTTTGTCCTTTGTCACTTCGCTAACGTTAGCTTGCTTTAAAGCTATTATATTTTCAGAAGAATTGCTATTTTCGGGAATTTCATTTTTGCTATCATCGGGTAATGAAATGTTATCTATTTTTTCTTTGGCTGTAGTAACAACTGTATTTAATACAATAGGTGGTCTATTAGCTGAAGCTTGAAGTTGATCTACACTATGATTATCTACTGATAATACAATATCAGAAGCTAACTCTTTACCTTCTAAAACTATCTCTTTAGCATCAGATACCAAATTAGTATTTAATTCTGTTTGAATTATTTTTTCTGAGGACTTTGATTGGTTTGAGTCTGTATCCCCCTTTGTAGTATAAAAAAATACTAGCAATAAACTGGTTAATAAAATAACTATGAGAGCGACCCAGACTAAAGCTTTGGGAAAAGTTTTTTTTTCTGGTAAAACACCATCTAAACCATTTTGATCAAGAAAACGCGGAGTGCTCATAGTCTAGTAAACCCTTATTTTTATATTAGTTCCTGATTACGTACGAGTCTCAGCCATTTTATAAAAAGGCCGATTCAACTGTTATACGTCATCTCGGCAGGGATTCACATTATGCTATCCTGCATAATGCCCTTTGGGTAAATGCAAATCTGTTCCAGACAGATTTGTGCCGAGATCCAGAACCCAAGGATGGGGTGATTGTATAATCAAGTATAAGCTAATTATCCAGACGTATGTCCCTATACACTGGATACCAGCAATCCCTGCTGGTATGACGTGGACCTAGTGTGTTATATACGGCTGAAGCTCATGGGTAATCAGGTATTAGTTCATTTATACTCCTTCTTTTCAATATATTCAAACCTTTCTCACCCGCATGAGTTTCATTGTAACTGTTTACCTCCCCCTTTGAAAAAGGTCTCAATCGGCTCCTGCCTAGTGCGACACTAGTACATCCATGTACAACGGGGGATTGAGGGCAATGGCATTCACTTAAGAAAATGAGCCATTCACTTAACAAAACACAGGAATTTTTAAAAAATTGCTTGTCCTGTAGGCCACTATGATAAACATGATGCAGCCTTGTTCTTATT
>Ga0256840_1003604_pt1 | contig 12345 bp, 12 predicted proteins | sample 355202metaG_FD_185969 | JGI IMG/M metagenome (GOLD analysis project Ga0256840, IMG submission 185969) | Hydrothermal vent microbial communities from Mid Atlantic Ridge, Atlantic Ocean - 355-202 | ecosystem: Environmental > Aquatic > Marine > Hydrothermal vents | place: Atlantic Ocean: Mid...
ATCTAATTCCCCGTTTTCCGGTTTCAAGATTAAGTTCAAGATTAGAATATCCCGTCATTATTTTTTTAACATAATTTGCAACTTCTTCTCCTATTGGAGCTCTCCCAATATTTGTGTGAATTATTACTCCCGTAGCGTTTATAACTTTTTTAAGATTAAACTCCTCTATACTTTCCTCCAAAATCTTGCTCAAATATTCGTTTAAAATACCATCATATACAGAACATACTTTACCTGAAAGAATATCTTTTCTCAATCTTTCCAAAACCTTCCTTATGGTATAAACTAAAAACTCACGACTAAAACGCGCTTTTAAATCATCAGGAACGGCGAATAAAAACTTGTCAACAGAAGGCAAAGTCCTTAAAAGCTCTCTTTTTTCCAAATCCATAGAACCCTCTTTGAAAAATTTTGGTATATTTGCTTTTAAATATTATCAAAAGATTGTAACGGAGGCGTAAATTGAGGAATCTAATTATTTTGTTTTTAATTTTCTTTACCGGTATTGCCAAAGCATCAACTTACGGAGCAAAAATAATCTACGATAACGTTACAGTTGAATTTTTCAAAGACGGAAGAAAAATTTGGAAAGAGGAAAAAGAGATAAAAATTCTAAATCGTCAGGGAACAAACGACTTTGGCGAAATAGTAATTCCATTTTCTCACGAACACCAAAAAGTAAAAATTCTATACGCCTACACCGTTTTACCTGACGGAAAAATAGTAAAGCCTCAAAAAGAAGCTTTTAATATCGTATATCCCCCATTTCAAGCTATGGCTCCAATATACTCCGATTTGAGATATCAAACAATCTCAATGCCGGCGACAAAACCGGGAGCTATTCTTAAATACGGCTTCGTAATAAAAACCGTTAAACCTTATATAAAAAATCAGTTCTGGGCTCTAAACTTTTTCCAATCAACTTACCCCATAGAACACACTTCCTTTAGAATAGAAGTTCCAACAGAAAAGAAAATAAAGATAAAAGAATATAACCTGTCTGATAAACCTACAATCGAACGAAAAAACGGAAAAACAATCTACATCTACAGTATAGATAGTGTTCCTCCTATCAAAGAAGAACAGTCAATGCCTCCTTTTAGTGAAATCGCCAAAAAGGTTTCAATAACTTCTCTGCAATCCTGGAATCAAATTGCAAAATGGTACACGGAACTTGCGGAAAAAGCCGTAGAACCGGATGAAACCGTTAAAAAAACAACTTTAAATCTTGTAAAAGGGATAAGGGATAAAGAGAAACAGATAAAAATCGTTTATAACTTTGTTTCTCAAAACATTAGATATGTAGGACTTGAATTTGGAATAAACGGATATAAACCCCATTCGGCATCTTCTATTCTCAAAAACCGTTATGGAGATTGTAAAGACCATGCCACTTTACTGATAGCAATGTTAAAAGTTCTCGGAATTAGAGGGTACCCTGTCCTTATCCCAACCATAGGTATTGCCGATATGAACATTAAAATGCCAACACCCTCGGCATTTAATCACGAAATAGCAGCAATAAAATGGAAAGGAAAATGGCTTTTCCTTGATACTACTTCCGATACCGTTCCTTTTGAAGAGCTTCCTGCAGCAGATCAGGGAAGACATGTTCTTATAATAGACATGGAAAATAGAAATGGAATTATCGAAAAAACACCTGTATTTCCACCTCAAACGAACAAAGAAGAGTTCAGAGGCTCTTTCAATATAGATGAAGAGGGGAACCTCTCAGGGAATTTCCATTTCATATATAGCGGAGTTTACGCCCATAGAGAAAGGGCAATTCTCTCAGGATTTAACACATCAAATCAGGAAAAACAGTTCGTTGAAAAAATTGCGGCCTCTGTAATCCCCGGCTTTAATCTAAGAAATTTCGAAATATCCAATTATAAAAATCTTAACCTGAAAAATGTTCGGATTAAAATAAACGGAAACAGTGAGTTTTATGGAACAAAAACAGCTCATATAATGCTAATACATGTTCCTACTCCAACATATAAAAGACTTATATCTCTCGTTGCTTCCCGAGAGAGAACCTATTCATATATTATCGGATACAAAATGATGAAACATTCAAAAGTTGAAATAACTATTCCGAAAGGTTATAAAATCGCTTTTCTACCAGAGGACTTTAACTATTCAAATAACGTCGGTTCAATCAATATTTGGTGGAAAATGAAAGGAAATGATAAAATGGAGATGGAATTTTCCCTTGTTCTCAAAAAGGAAAAGGTAGCTACAAAAGAATATGGAGAATTAAGAAATCTCTTTAACCTCACGGTAAAAACATTGGGGAATCAGATAATAATCCTTGAAAAGGAAAAAAAATGAAAGTAATAGGCATAGACACATCTTGTGACGACACGTCCGTTGCTGTTTATAACGGAACAACGGGAGAAATTTTATCGAACATAATCTCCTCCCAGTACAGTGCTCATAAACCTTATGGGGGAGTTGTTCCCGAAATCGCAGCAAGAGAGCATTTAAATAATATGGAACCAGTATTCAATAAAGCTCTCAGAGATGCCAATATAACTGTCGAAGAGATTGAACTTGTTTGCGTAACGAATACACCGGGGCTTTTACCGGCAATTCTTGTAGGTTTTACCTTCGGCAAAGGTTTGGCTTTTGCTAAATATATACCTTTCAAAGCAATTCATCACATAGAAGCCCACATATTTTCTCCATTTATAAAGGAGAAAGAAATTAAGTTTCCATTTATTTCACTTGTTGTAAGTGGTGGCCATACAATTCTTACCATAACAAGAAACTTTACAAACCATACAATAATCGGGAAAACTGTTGATGATGCCATAGGTGAAGCATTTGATAAGGTTGCAAAAATGCTTGAACTCGGTTATCCCGGAGGTCCTATAATAGATGAAATTTTCAGAAGTTACAAAGGAGAATATATAGAACTTCCGAAACCTCAGGTTAAAGGTGTTTCCATGAGTTTCAGCGGCTTAAAAACAGCAGTAAGGCGGCTGGTGGAAAAGGGATATCCAAAAGAGCAGATAGCCGCATCTTTCCAGAAAACAGCAATAGACTATGTTGTTGGAAAATTAAAAAAAGCTATAAACGAAACAGGAATGAAGCGAATTTCCGTTTCAGGCGGTGTATCCGCTAACAGCTATTTAAGAGAGAAACTTAATGAACTTCAGAAAAACAGGAAAGTAGAAATACTTGTACCTGAAATGGAATTTACATCTGATAATGGAGCAATGGTAGCTTTCCTTGGATACAAAATCTTTAAAATGGATGAAGAAATCGGCGACCCTTTTACTTTAAACGCCTATTCTTCCGTTCCAATTGATGGGGTGGTATAGTGTTTGAAAGGTATATGGTAACTCCGGAAATTCCACTTAATTTAGATGAAATTGATGCTAATTTTTCAGAAAACTTTAAGACTAAGAAAGACCTTGAAAAAGAGTTTTCAAAAATTAAAGACAAACTTTGCGAACTTCAGGATACTCTTTACGCTGAAGGAAAAAGAAGAATTCTGATAGTTCTTCAAGGCATGGACACGGCAGGCAAAGACGGAGCTATTAAACATGTTTTTAAAGAGGTACATCTTCAAGGGATAAGAGTCGCAAACTTTAAAGCTCCTTCAAAAGATGAACTTGCTCATGATTTCCTATGGAGAGTCCATAAAGAAGTTCCCGGAAACGGAGAAATTGTAATTTTCAACAGAAGTCACTACGAAGATGTTCTAATAACGAGAGTCCATAACTTGATTTCGGAAAAAACCTGGGTTAAAAGGTATGAACATATAAGAAACTTTGAAAAACTTCTTTTTGATGAAGGAACGGTTATTTTGAAATTTTACCTTCACATAAGCAAAGAAGAACAGAAAAAACGGCTTCTCGAAAGACTTAACAACCCTAAGAAAAAGTGGAAATTATTGAAAGAGGACGTTGAAGAACGACAATACTGGGAAGACTATCTAAAAGCATATAATGAGGCCATATCGGAAACAAGTACTTTCTACGCTCCTTGGTATATCATACCTGCAAACAAAAAATGGTTCAGAAACTATATAGTCGCGAAAATCATAACCAAGAAACTGGAGTCGTTAAATATGAGGTATCCTGACCCGGAACCTGACATAGAAAACATAGAGATATATTAGAACCCGAGTTTCAAATAAACTTTACCATTCTGAACTTTTATAGATTTTATTTTGCTTTTTTTCTTGAAAGTATAAACAGGAATTTCTCCTATTACTCTTTTAAAAAACAGAGAAACAACCTTCTTTAAGTTTTCATCCTCCATTTTTTTTCCATTCACTGTTAGTTTTTCAATTTGAAATGCTTCTATATAAAGTTTTCTAGTAGATTCTTTAAATTTAGGAATCCCTGAGACAGAGATAGTCCCCCTTAAAACGGAAAATCCCCAAAGCTCACTTTTTAAATATGTTCCTATAAAAATTCGGTTATTATTTATTTTCACTTCAGGATCTCTCAAAGTTACTGTAATATTATCAACTTTCTCCTTTACAGGAAAGCCTTTCTTTAACTCTTTTTCTATCCTTTCAGGAGTCAGAACAATAGAATATCCTGGATGGAAATTTTTCACACATCCGGAAAAAGATAAAATGGCTATAATAATTAGGAAGATTTTTAGTTTCATTTCCACCTCCACTTTTACTTTACAAATTTTATCATTTATACGGAGAAAACCATGAAATTGTACCTTGACGATAATAGATTTTCGCCACCAGGATATAAACTTGTAAGGACCGTAGATGACCTTAAAAGATTTGTAGGGAAATTTCAGGAGAAAATAGAAACTATTGATATAGATTACGATATGGGAAATTACAGTAAATTTGGGGGAAACGGAGAGGATTTCATAAAATGGCTTGAGGAGATGGTGCTAACGAAAGAAATAAAGCTAAAGAAGAATATAGAACTTAAATGCCACTCTTCCAATGTGGAAGCCAAGCGAAGAATAGAGGAAACGATAGAAATTATAAAAGCGTTCCTCAGAAACTCTTAAATTAAACGGAAAAATAGGAGTATAATTTAGGCTGATAAATTCATAAGAAAAGGAGAAGGTAGATGAAACTTTCAAAAGAGCAGGTAAAACACATAGCTCTTCTTTCAAGATTGTCGTTAACTGAAGATAAAGTTGAAATGTTTCAGGAGCAGCTAAGCGATATTTTAACTTTTGTTGAAAAGCTAAGCGAGCTTGATACAAAAGGGATTGATCCGAAATTCCAAATTATCCCTCAGGAAAATGTATTAAGGAAAGATATTTCGGGAATGAGTTTTCCTTATGAAAAAACATTTATGAATGCACCGGAAACAAACGGGAAACATTTCATAGTTCCAAAAGTGGTTAAAAAATAACGGAGGCAAACAATGGAGTTGATAACTAAATCGTTAAAAGAGCTTTCTTCTCTTATGTCTAAAAAAGAGATAAGGCCGTCTGAGATAACAGAAGAACTTCTTTCAAGGATTGAGAATACTAAAGATAAATTAAACGCCTATATAACTGTGGAAAAAGAGAAAAGCATTGAAGCTGCAAAATTAAAGGATAAAGAACTTGAGAAATTGTCTGAAACAGAAATTCCGGACCTTTTCGGAATTCCACTTTCAATAAAAGATAATATTCTTGTTGAAGGTCAGAAGATGACCTGTGCTTCAAAAATGCTTAAAGATTTTGTTGCACCGTACGATGCAACCGTCATAAAAAAATTAAGAGAAAAAGGTGCCATATTTGTAGGAAAAAACAACCTTGATGAATTTGCCATGGGTTCTTCAACGGAGACATCATTTTTTGGGGTGACAAAAAATCCGTGGGACCTTGAAAGAGTTCCCGGAGGCTCTTCAGGTGGCTCTGCAGCTGCCGTGGCAGCCCGCTCAGCAATAGCATCCCTTGGCTCCGATACGGGCGGCTCAATAAGGCAGCCCTGTTCTCTATGCGGTGTGGTAGGAATGAAGCCAACCTACGGAAGAATTTCAAGATATGGACTAACCGCTTTTGCATCCTCTCTTGACCAGATAGGGCCGATAACAAAAAACATAGAAGATAACGCTTTTCTCCTTAACGTAATCTCAGGACTTGATTCAAAAGATGCAACAAGTGCAAAACTTCCGATACCAAACTACCTTGAAGCCCTTAACAACGATATAAGAGGTTTAAAAGCAGGATTACCAAAAGAGTATTTTGTTGAAGGGATAGATTCTGAAGTAAAAGAAGAAGTTATGGAAGCTGTAAAAACCCTTGAAAGTTTGGGAGTGGAAATAGAAGAGATATCCTTACCTCACACATCTTACGCTGTTGAAACGTACTACATCATTGCACCTGCAGAAGCATCATCAAACCTTGGAAGATTTGATGGAGTAAGATACACATACAGAGCAAAAGAATATCAAGATTTGATAGATATGTACTGTAAAACAAGAGCAGAAGGATTTGGAAACGAAGTAAAAAGAAGAATAATGATAGGGACATATACTTTGAGTGCCGGTTATTACGATGCTTATTACCTTAAAGCTCAAAAAGTAAGAACTCTCATTTATCAAGATTTCCAGAAAGCATTTGAAAAGATTGATTTTATCGTAACACCAGTTGCTCCTACTACAGCGTTTAAAATAGGAGAAAAAACTGATGATCCCATAAAGATGTACCTGTCGGATATATTCACAATCGCCCTTAACCTTGCAGGACTTCCGGGTCTTTCAATGCCATGTGGCTTTGATAGTAAGGGACTTCCTGTCGGCATCCAGCTAATAGGAAAAGCTTTTGATGAAGAAACTCTTTATGCTGTCGGATATAAGCTTGAAAAAGAACTTAATATTAACAATTTTCCTAAATTTTAAATTAAAGGCTCTACGTTACGTAGAGCCCTCCTACTTCACAACTATAAATTCCTGGAAAATCCTTGGTGTTTTGGCAACTGTTGTTATTCTTAAATTTTTAAGCTCCTTATAGTATTTATCAACATGGTTCAAGGTTTGCTTTCCCGGTTCATTAAATTTTCTTCTTGCAGCAGAGAGACCTGCTCTTCTACCAAAAACAAAAATATCAAGGAGGGAATTTCCCATCAATCTGTTTCTTCCATGAATTCCACCTGCAGCCTCACCGGCAACAAAAAGGTTTTTAACAGTAGTTTCCCCTTTTTCATCTATTAAAATTCCACCGTTTTGATAGTGAAGAGTAGGATATACGAGAAGCGGTTGATTCTCTATGTCAATTTTTATTCTTCTAAACATCCTGTAAAGAGCCGGGAATTTTTCCCTCAAAAATCCTTTTCCTCTTTTTTCCGTAATTACCGGAGTATCAAGCCATACGCCAACCCTACCCGACGGCGCGACAATTCCCCTACCTTCTTCACATTCTTTTATCATCGCCGCAGATACAACATCTCTTGTTTCAAGTTCATTTATAAATCTCTTACCTTTACTGTTTACAAGATGAGCACCTAAACTCCTTATCGCCTCTGTTACAAGAACACCAACCATATGATCTGGATAAACAATCCCTGTAGGGTGATACTGGAAAGAGTCAAGTCCTTCAAGCTTTGCACCGGCTCTATAAGCAAGAACTATAGCATCACCGGTAGCTCCGAAGTTGTTTGACGTTTGAAATCCCTGAATATGAAGCCTTCCCGAACCACCGGTTGCAAGAATAACAGCCTTTGCCTTTATAAGAAAAAACTGTTTCCGCTCCAAATCAAAAATGACAGCACCATTGCACTCACCAAACTCACTCGTTGTCAACTCAACAACAGGTGAAAACTCAAAAATATCTATATTTTCCCTGTTTCTGATTTCATCTTTTAGTATTTTAACAATGTTTAAACCGGTATAGTCCCCAATGGATAAAATCCTTGCTACTGATGAACCACCGGCCATTTTTGTTAGCAAATTTCCTTTTTCATCCCTATCAAAATTAACACCCAAATCCATTAACCATTTAACTATTTGAGGACCATCGGAAACCATAACTTTTACAAGTTCTTTTTTTCCCTTGAATTGACCAGCAACTACCGTATCGGTAAAATGCTTCACAGGAGAATCTTCCTCTCCAACACTTGCTTGCATTCCCCCAAGAGCCATTATAGTATTTGAATTCCCAAGTCTTAACTTTGTTGCGAGAACAACTTTTGCTCCGGCACTTTCGGCAAAAAGAGCAGCCGTTATTCCGGCTCCGCCACCACCTAAAACGAGAACATCCGTCTCAGCTTCCGGAATTTCAAAATCTATATCTCTATAATCAAAAATACTGAAAGCCTCCAGAAGATCGGCTATCTCATGAACAGTTCCATCACCCCTATTAACACCAACTCGTAATGTTCGGAAAGCTGAAGCTTTAAAATCAGGGTGGAACGTTTCAAGCAGAAAGTTTTTCTTTTCTCCGGATAAAGATGGTATTTTCCTATTAAAACGAGATTCTCTGGTATTTTCTACAATAAATATTTGCTCAAGAAGCTCTTTTGAATACATCAATCGCTCTCCTTTCTAACTTTCTCACAAAAATCTTTCAGGGATTTCTCATCCATTTTCAAAATATTTCCCCATATCTCCTCATCTTTAAGATCTTCTATCTCTTTTAACCGATTTCTCAAATTTTCCGGTACGGGTCTGTCTTTTTCAATAGCTCTCTGAACAAACAAAGAAATAATTTGAGGAGCAATTCCCCTGGGACATCTTGAAGCGCAAAGACCACAAAGAATACAATCAAACATCATCTCCGTAGCTTCTTCATACCTACCGTCTTTCAGATAAGACATAACTTTTGAAACATTTATCCATTCGGGACAAGCAACAGAACAGAAACCGCAACTTTTACACATATTAAGTTCCGGATATATTTCAAGAAGTTTATCTATTGGCTTCTCCATGTTTGAAATATCATATTTTGCCATTCTTGAAGGAAAAAAAGGCATAACTGTTATGTCCATTTTCTCCTTTACAATTGTCTGACATCCCAATCCAAATTTCACCCTTTTCCCACCGGGTTCAAGGTAAGCTACAGCACACGCTCCACACAAACCCGAAAGGCAACCAACACCTCTTTTTATATCGTGTCCGGTATCCCATAAAGCTTCTATAACAGTATATCCCTCGGGAACTCTGATTCGTCTTCCTTCCAGAAAAATAGTTACATACTTTTTATCAGGCATTTAACTCTCCTTGATAATATTTACAAAAGCAATCGAATATTCCTTCTCATGAGATATAGAATATAAAAGTTTATAAGGTAAGTCTTTCACAAAAACATTTAAATCCTTCCCTCCATTTTCAATCACAATATCGGAAAAAGTAATATTAACCCCCATTGTTGAAACCGCCTTGATTATCGCCTCTTTCAAAGCAAACCTTGCCGCTATACATCCTGTTATTTCACCCACCCTCTTCTTATAACAGTAATCAACCCCTTCAGGAAATACTTTTCCTAAAAAACGGACTCCCCACTTATTTAATATATCATCAATGCGCTTATTGGAAACTATATCAACACCACAAGACAGTATCATAATATCCCGTTTATAAGCTCTTTCATCTCTCTAACAGCATCGGTAAGCCCTTTAAGAACAGCATTTGCCACTATTGAATGCCCAATATTAAGTTCTTCTATCTCTTCTATCCGAGCAACAAGTCCGACATTTTTATATGTAAGACCGTGTCCGGCATAAATTTTAAGTCCTAAAGATTTTCCATACTTAGCCGCTTCCTTTAGCCTTTCAATCTCATTTTCTTTATCCTCTCGTGTAATTGCATGGGCATACTCTCCCGTATGAAGCTCAACGGCATCGGCACCAACTTCGAAAGCAGCTTTTACCTGGTTTTCATCCGGATCTATGAAAAGATTAACTTCTATATCTGATTTTTTTAATTTCTCAACAACATACTTAATTCGGTCTTTTTGTCCGGCAACATCAAGGCCACCTTCGGTTGTTACCTCTTCCCGCTTCTCAGGAACAAGAGTAACCTGGTGCGGTTTCACAGAGAGAGCTATTGAAAGCATCTCATCTGTAGCTGCCATTTCAAGGTTTATTTTAGAGTGAATTACCTCCTTAATAAGCATTAAATCCCTATCTTGAATATGTCTTCTATCTTCTCTCAGGTGAAGCGTAATCTGATCTGCACCGGCAAGGTCGGCAATAACAGCAGCATGAACAGGATCAGGTTCGAATGTTTTCCTAACCTCTCTAACCGTAGCAACATGATCTATATTAACTCCCAACCTTATTTTTTTACTCATCTTCTGCCAACCTCCTTTATATCTGAAAATTTTATCATCTCTGTTTCCATTATTAGCAAGAAACTATCTTCCTTGCTATAATTTATTTGAAAATATGAAAGTCGGGAGAAGAGAATGTTTGAATTGTCTAAACAGATAAAAAAAGTTCACGTTTACGAACCGGGAAAACCGATAGAGGAACTTGAAAAAGAGCTTGGAATTAAAAATATCATTAAACTTGCTTCAAATGAAAATCCACTCGGTCCCTCACCAAAAGGTGTCCAGGCAATAATTGGAGATTTAAAAAATCTCCACAGATATCCTGACGGCAACTCCTATTATTTAAAAAACACACTGGCAAAGCACCTTAACGTTAAACCGGAAAACATATTTGTAGGACTTGGATCAAACGAAGCACTTGACATTATTGCAAGGGCTTATCTTCGCCCGGGAGTTAATGCGGTTTACAGTGAAAAATCTTTCGCAGTCTATCCTATAGTTGTTCAGCTTGCAGGGGCGGAGCATAAAGTTGTTAAAGCGAAAGATGACTACTACATGGATTTAAAAGCACACCTTGATGCGATAGATGATAAAACTACCGTTGTTTTTCTTGCAAACCCAAACAACCCAACAGGCACAGCTTTTTCTAAAAAGGAGTTTGAAGAGTTTTTAAAAGAATTTCCCGATGATGTTCTTCTTGTCCTTGACGAAGCCTACTACGAATATGCAATCGGTGCCGGTTTTGATATTGAAAACGGCATTGAGTATATCTATGATAAAAATATTTTAGTAACTCGCACTTTCTCAAAAATATACGGGCTTGCCGGACTTCGACTTGGATATGCCGTTGCGAAAGAGGAAATCATTGCTGACATGAACAGAATCAGGCAACCTTTCAACGTTACCAGACCTGCTCAAGTCGCAGGTGTTGCTGCAATAGAAGATAAAATGTTTATAAAACAATCCCAGGTTGTAAATGAAGAAGGAAAAAAATATCTATACAAAGAGTTTGAAAAATTAGGGTTGGAATATGTACCAACTTACACAAACTTTATCCTTATAGATACGGGTCTCCCAACAAGGAAAGTATTTGAAAAACTTATCCATAAAGGAATTATCGTTAGAGCGATGGATGGATACGGATTCCCAACATGTATAAGAATAACAATTGGAACTATGAAAGAAAATATAACATTCATAGACAAACTAACCGAAGTGATTGAAGAACTTAGAGAGAAAGGAATAGGGGGTTGAAATGGACTATCATGTAGGGAATTTATCCATTGCAGATAAAGGAAAAGATAGAATTGAATGGGCTGAAATGGACATGCCGGTTTTAAGAAAGGAGATAAAAAACAGATTTATAAAAGAGCAACCTTTAAAAGGAATAAAACTTGGCGTCTGTCTCCACGTAACAACAGAAACGGCAAACCTTGTAAGAACTTTAAAAGATGGAGGAGCAGAAGTTTACCTTTGCGCATGTAATCCTTTGTCAACTCAGGATGATGTTGCAGCTGCCCTTGTAAAGCACTATGATATCCCGGTGTTTGCAATAAAAGGGGAAGATGAAAAAACCTACTACGAACATATAAAAACAGTTCTCTCAAAAGAACCTGACATAACCATGGATGATGGAGCCGACCTTATATCAACTCTCCACAAAGGATATCCTGAACTTGTTGAAAAAGTGATAGGTGGAACAGAAGAAACAACAACCGGAGTAATAAGAGTTCAAGCAATGGCAAAAGATGGTGTTTTGAAATATCCTGTAATAGCAGTTAATGAAGCTCTAACAAAACACCTTTTTGACAACCGGTACGGAACGGGACAATCAACAATTGACGGAATATTAAGAGCTACAAACAGGCTTTTGGCAGGGTCCGTATTTGTTGTTGCAGGATACGGATGGTGCGGAAGAGGGCTTGCGATGAGGACCGCAGGTATGGGAGCTGAAATGATAGTTGCAGAGGTTGACCCGATAAAGGCGATTGAAGCAAGAATGGACGGCTTCAGAGTAATGCCGATGAGTGAAGCGGCAAAGATTGGAGATATATTCTGCACAGTTACCGGAAACATTCACGTAATAAGAGAAGAGCACTTTAACCTGATGAAGGACGGAGCTATAGTTTCAAACTCAGGCCATTTCAA
>Ga0256840_1003605_pt1 | contig 12344 bp, 8 predicted proteins | sample 355202metaG_FD_185969 | JGI IMG/M metagenome (GOLD analysis project Ga0256840, IMG submission 185969) | Hydrothermal vent microbial communities from Mid Atlantic Ridge, Atlantic Ocean - 355-202 | ecosystem: Environmental > Aquatic > Marine > Hydrothermal vents | place: Atlantic Ocean: Mid...
AGTTGCTTTTCTAAAGATGCTACAGATTCAATGAGTGATTTAGATAAAATATCTTTTCGGGTTTCTATGTTGTTTTTAGTAGTTACATCATCCCACCAAATAGAAGAATCTTTTTCAATTTGACTAGCAATAATTCTTTTTGATAAATGTGTATTTAAAAGTTGTGTAAATAGCTCACTCCCTAATTCATCTTCAAAAGTGTTTTTTAAATACAAATAAACCCATTTATTATATATAGTTGGAGCAACTGCATCAGTAGTATTTGAGCCATCCCAAAGTTGAAGTACATCAATTGCTCTTTGTTCATTTTTACTGAAAGAGTCAAAATCAATAATAGAAGTTAATTTTTTAATAATAGTTGGTGAAACAGATGAAGTTACATCATTTATCATTGCACCCATTGTTTGTTTATTCCAATTATTTTTTGGTTCTAATAACTCAACAATACGTTTCGCCCTATCTTCAGGAAGATAATATCCCGGATACAACATATTAGCAATAGTATCAGGTTGATTATTGGCGGAATAGACATAATTCCATGATGGATTTTCAGCCATTGGGTTATCGTTAAAATTCAAATATTCAATAGGGTCATCTTTACCAGAGGCTCCATCTAAAATGAATTTCCGATTAACATTTGGTTTGTTTTTGTATAATTTACCTGCAGCCCACCAAGCCACATTCCCTTTTGCGTCACCATACATAATATTTAAACCTGGTGCATAAATCATAGAAGCACCTTTTTTTACATCTTTCAATTCATTGGCTCTTGAAATAGTGTAAAGGGCATTGAGCATTTTATTTTCAAATTTGGTAAAAATCCATGACATAGCAATAGGAGCTGTTTCTGAAATTGTATTAACAACATCATTCATAATTGGCCCATGTCGTGTACTTTTAACATTGATAGTAACATCATCAGCATCTTTTACTTTTATGGTTTTGGTAATTGTTATATAATCTTCGTAACCATTAGGAGTTTTATATTTGTTACTATTGGTAGGGTGATTTTCTTCTTTATAAAAATCAATATCATCATTTTCAAACATAGTTAAACCATAAGCAAAATCTCTATTGTGCCCTAATAAAGGGAATGGTACTCCTGCTAAATGATATCCATACAATTCGTAGTTTGGTGTTGAAATATGTGCTTCATACCAAACAGCAGGTTGTGAGTACGCAATATGTGGATCATTAGCAAAAATAACATTTCCTGTACTTGTTTTTTTAGGTGAAACCACCCAGCTATTACTTCCAATAAACGGAGGTATGGGTGAATTACTCATAATTTCATTTATCTGATAAACCATAGATGATAAACTTTCAACTGTAGGTTTGGAATTTTTTATAAGCACAGTATTTGGGTTGATATCAATACCAAGATCATTTATATATTGATTTCCTAATTTTTCTTTAATAACGCTTAATAAAGGGTCTGTTTTTTGAGCCATTGCAAAACTAAACGACATATACCCCATAACATTATAAATATCAATTAATTGAAAGGGCTCTTTCTCTATACCTATTAAAGTAAATTCAATGGGTGTTGGGCCATTTTTAAGAAATTGATTAACACCATTTAAATATGCAATGGACAACTTATAAACATCACTATTTTTATCTAATTTCTCAATAGATTTTTTGGAAGTTTCTTCAATTCCTAAACGAGCAAAAAACATATCATTCTTCAACATTTTTTCTCCAAAAATTTCTGATAATCTACCCGGAGCAATTCTCCTCATCAATTCCATTTGCCAAAGTCTGTCCTGTGCATGCACATAACCTAAGGCTGTCATAGCATCTAATTGATTTTCAGCATAAATATGAGGAATGCCATAATCATCAAAATATACGGTGGCTTTTTTTGTGATGTTTTCCAACTTAATAGAACCAGAATAAAAAGGTTTCAAACTGTTGAAATAAATCCAGCCTCCAACTAAAACTAATACTAATAATATACTAATTATGATTAAAATTTTTTTAAATATGCGCATTTGAAAATAATTATTTTATCGTTAGTTCAAATATAATATTTTATATCATACAAACATAAATAGTAAAAACATTTGTCTAAATGTAAAATATACTTTACATTTATTAACTATATAAAATATAATATTGATATGAAATCTAGGTTTTTGTTTCCATATAAATATAAACTACTAGGATGGTTTTTATTTATAGTAGGATTTGTATTAGGAATAATTTTACTGTTTAATGACTATGAATACCCTCAATGGGAAATGAATGTTTTTCCTTTATTGGGAGAGAAGGATGTATTTTCTTTATTTCCCTTAAAATGGGAAAAAAATAATGTATCAGATGAAATTGCTTCAATTTTGCTAATCGTAGGCGGAATTTTAGTCTCATTTTCAAAAACAAAAGACGAAGATGAATATATTTCAAAAATTAGAATGGAATCTTTAATTTGGGCAACCTATGTAAATTATATTATTTTAATTTTTGCAGTACTTTTTGTGTTTGATTTAACTTTTTTAAATATTATGATTTTTAATATGTTTACCATATTATTTTTCTTTATAATTCGTTTTCACTACGTATTGTACAAATCTAAAAAGGTTATTGAAGATGAATAATACAATAAAAGTTGAACGAGCAATTTATAATTTAACTCAAGCCAAATTGGCTGAAATGATTGGAGTTAGTAGGCAAACTATAAATGCTATGGAATTAAACAAATATGTTCCGTCAACGGTATTGGCTTTAAAAATTTCAAGAATATTTAAAAAACCTGTCAATGAAATTTTCTTTTTGGATAAAGATGATTAAAGATATTTTTCTTTAATAATATTTAAATGGTGAATTTGATGTCCAGCGATAATAAATCCTAAAGCTCTAACAGACATGTTGTTGCCGTTTGCAGATCCAGCATTGATTAACATTTCATTTGAAAAACTTTTAAATAGTGAAATGGTAGCCTTTCTAATTAAAGAAAACTCATTTAACAACTCATTAAAATCTCTACTATTTCCATTAGAGTTATTTACATACCAGTCTTCATCAAAACCTTGTAAATCTGTAGTGTCATTTCTAGCAAAGCGCAAAGCTCTATAACTCAACACTCGTTCTGCATCAATTATGTGTTGAATTAATTCTTTAATAGTCCATTTTCCTTCTTCATATCTATATTGAAGTTTTTCTTCAGGTAAGTCTTTTAGTGTATTCATTAAATTTTCTAATGAATCATTTAATATATCCAATAAATTTACATCGCCTAAAATTGTAATATAATTTTTATAGAAGGGTGAATATTCGTTTTCTTTTAGCTGATTTGCGTTCATAATTAAGCTGAATTTCTACTTGCGTTAATATTTCCAAACAATGATCTAGTTACCATTTTTTCATATACTTTAATTAAATTAGTATCAGGATTTTGCTGTTTTTGTAATTTCTGAATCTCACGCAATGCATATTGTTGTATGGTTAGTAAAGGTAGCACAATATTTTCGCGAATATCTATAGATGCTTTTCCAACTTTATTACTTTGCATTAATTCGTTATAATCAGAAAGTTTTAATATGAGTCTTTTTGAAGTTTTATATTCAGTATAAATAAGTTGCCAAAATTCTCCAAATTCTTTGTCTTCACTCATATATTTGGTTAGTTCAAAAAAAGATTTTGAAAGAGACATCATACTATTTCCAATAAGCGTTTTGAAAAAATCGGAATTATTATAAAATGCTTTTAGTTTATCAAATTCGCCATTGTCTTCGTATTTTTTTAAAGCAGATCCTACACCATAAAAACCAGGAACATTTTGTTTTAACTGGCTCCAAGAACCTACAAAAGGAATCGCACGTAAATCGGCAAAGTTTAGTTTTTCAGATTTAGAACGTTTTGAAGGTCGGCTACCAATATTTGTTTTAGCATAATATTTTAAGGTGCTCATACGCTCTAAATAGGGTAAAAATTTTGGATGATTTTTAAAATTAGTGTACGCTTCATAACTGGTTAAAGCCAAATCATTCATAATTTCAGCATCATTTTTGGTCATAATATTATTAGCATTACTAAATAATTCGTTTGAAATTCCTGAACTTAATAATTGTTCAATGTTGTATTGGGCAGCATCTAAAGTTCCAAAATTGGAGCTAATAGTTTGTCCCTGTACGGTTAATTGTATTTCTTCATCTTCAATTGTTGGGCCTAATGATGCATAAAATTGATGTGTTTTTCCACCTCCACGAGCAGGTGGGCCACCACGACCATCAAAAAAGATAACTTTGATGCCGTGCTCTCTAGATACTTTTGTTAAATTTTCTTTTGCTTTAAAAATAGACCAGTTTGCCATTAAATAACCACCATCTTTTGTCCCATCAGAGAAGCCAAGCATAATTGTTTGTTTATTATTTCTGTTTTTTAAATGGTTTTTATAGGCAGTGTTTGTATATAATTTTTCCATGACACTCGCTGCATTTGTTAAGTCATCAACGGTTTCAAAAAGTGGAATAATATCAACAGTTATGTTGTGTTTGTAACCACATAAATTAAACATCGCAAAGGTTTCCATTACATTGACAGCAGTTTGATTATTACTTATAATATAACGATTTGCGCCTTTTTCTCCATTGTTTTGCTGAATGGTTTTAATGGCTTTAATAGAACTTAATGTTTTAATAACCATTTCACCTTCAAATACAGATAATTCTATATTGTCTGATATTTTTGAAAGAATATTTAGTTGTTCACCTTCTGAAAGTTCTAAATAGTTTTTTGGAAATAAGTTGCTTCCATTTTTTTGTAAAGTTGTTACAATTTCAGAAAACACAGCGTGATGAACTCTACTATCTTGCCTTATGTCTAATGTTGCAAAATGATACCCAAACAAATGAACTTTATTAATGAAATCGCTCATTTCATCCAAATAAAGAGATTGGTGTTTTGTAATAAGTGTTTCTTTTATTTGAAATAATTTTTCTTTGAACAAATTTAAAGGAAGTAGTGTTTTAAAATTAGTATCAACACTATTTTCAAAAAGCATCTTTTCTAATTCTAAAATTAATTGTTCAACACCATCAAAAGTTAAGCGTCTTTTTAATATACGAATATCTTTATAATAATTTTTTAAGATGGTTTGTTTTAAACGTTTGGCAACATCCAACGTAATTTGTGTTGTCACATATGGATTTCCATCTCTATCGCCTCCAGGCCAAAATCCTAAATCAATTATTTCATTATCAATTAATTCACCATTAAAAATATTGCTTTGAATATACCCGTATACTTTTGAAATAGCGTAATAAAATACATTTTCTAAATACCAAATTAAATTAATAGCTTCATCATAAGGTGTAGGTTTTTCGTGTTTAAAAAACGGAGTTTTTCCCAATTGAGCTAGAAGTTGATTTATTAATAATAAATTATTATTTTCAATCGCTTCTGTTAAATCTGTTATGATTCCTAAAACAGTTCCAGGGTAAAATTGTGTAGGATGTGCTGTTAAAACAACACGAACTTTAAAATTTTTAAGATAGTTTTTTAAATCGTCGTTTTTATTTTCTAATGAGGCCATTTCTTTGCTATTTCGCAAAGTTCCAACACCATCCATATTGTTCACAATTGGAAATGCAGCATCTTCAATTGCATCAAATAATACTACCTGACGTTCAATGTATTGAATAAATTTAAACAATAAATTTATTTTTTCTGTTTCAGTTGGGTTTTCTTGGTATGTTTTAAAAAAGTTTTCTACAATTTCGGTTGGATTTTTTTTGTTTAAAAACCCATTTTCACAAACATCATGAAATAGTGGTAACAAAACGCCTGTTTTTGTTATTGTATCAAACGGAAGTGTCATAAAAATACTATTGTAAATTTGAAATTTAGATAATACGCTTTCGTTAAACCTTGTAAGTTTTGGTGACTTGTGCATGTTTTTTATTTAGAATTGAAAATTACAAAAGCTTCATTAAAAAAAGATTGTTTTGGTAAATAATTTAACGAAAACGTTTTTTAAAAACACTATTTTTTATTTTTTTCACGGACTTTGTATAAATCAGCAATTTTAAAAAAACTTTTTTGTAACTGTAAATTACTGTAAAGTTTGTTATATGAGTCATAAATGTATTGAGTAGGAGGATTATATTGAGTGTACATAGGAATATTAAAATACCCTTCTTCAATATTTCTTATGTCTAACAGCATAAATTGGTAAGAAGTTAGACGAAGCCTTTTGTTTAGGTTGAATTTGCTATTTAAGTTTATTGTTTTCTTAAATGAGATTGTATAAACACTAAGAGGTAACAAATTTGTATTGTTTTTTTCTTGTGAAAACCCTACAAAACTTGTAAATAATAATATAAATACAATTTTACATTTATTAAGAAACATAGAAATAAATTAAGTTTGTGATGGTATTCTAAAGTTACAATTTTATTTTTAAAATTGTTGAAGTAGACTTAGAAACTTTAAATCTGTCATCTAGTCTTTTTCCTACAATCCAAATAATATCATTATCAGAACATAAAAGCCACGTATTATCTTTGTCAATAAGCGAAAGTTTTTGATCTTTAAAAAACTTACTTATTTTCTTTTTTCCGCCTAAACCTATTGGGAAAAAATAATCACCTTTATGCCATTTTCTTAAGGTTAAAGGGAATTTAATTTTATCATAATCAATAGAAATAGTGCTGTTATCATCAAAAATCAATTCGTTCAGCACTTTATTTTGATGATTTTTGGTATCAAAAGGAATATCAATTTTGTCAAATTTTAATTTTATAGGGTGTTTTATTTTAGCAATATTTTCTTTAATTTTAAAGACTCCAGATTCTTCTGTATTTGATAAATTAGTTAGAATTAAAACATTTCTGTCTTTAAGTAATCGATGTGTTTTACTAAGTACAAATTTGCCGCTTTGTGCATCTAATAAATCACAAATATCATCCCATTCTGTAAATCCATAATCTTTTAATAATTTGTATAAATAAATTTTTGGGTTACTTAATTTTTTTACTAATGGAACGCTAAAGTGTAACTTTTGGTTTTTAGAAGAAATTACTGTTTTGCTCACATTTTGTACGCAATCTTTAACTATTTGTTGGCTTCCTTTTAAATTTTTAAGTGTGTTTTGAAATGTATCTAATAAGCTGGGATTTAATTCTTTTAAAACAGGAACTATTTTATGTCTAATTTTATTTCTAACATATTTTAAAGATGAATTACTCTGATCCTCTCTCCATTGTAATTTGTTCTTGGTAGCGTAAATCAAAATATCATTTCTATCAAAAGGAAGCAAAGGCCTTATAATATTACCATTTACTTCAGGTATTCCTGTTAACCCATCTAAACCCGTTCCACGCGTTAAATTAATAATGAAGGTCTCAATTACATCATCTTTTTGATGTGCAGTTAATATAAAATCAATATTGTTTTCTTGTGTAATTTTTTGAAACCAATTGTAACGTAAGTCTCTGGCTGCCATTTGAGTTGAAATACTATTTTCTAGTGCGTATTTTTTAGTCTCAAATTGAATTGTAAATGTTGGAACTTTTAATTTTTCTCCCAATTCTTTCACAAATTGTTCATCTTTTTTACTTTCTTTTCCTCGTAACATAAAATTACAATGAGCTAACGAAATTGAGAAGTTTAATTGATAAAATAGATGTGTTAAAACAGCGCTGTCAATTCCACCAGAAATAGCAATAAGTAACTTTTTATCTTTTAAAAATGATAAATTTTGATTGATATGTTTTTGTAAAACAACTTTCATAATTTAAGGGTAAATATACCTATTTAGAGTTTAATAAAACGTATTTCATTGCTTTGGCTTTTAACAAGCATTCTTCATATTCTTTTTTAGGAATAGATTGTGCTGTAATTGCACTACCGACCGAATAGGATATGTACTTTTTTGAAGCATTGTACAAAATACTTCTAATAATTACATTAAAATCAAAATTGCCTTTTGGTGTAAAATAACCCACAGCACCAGAGTATAAACCTCGTTTTGTTTCTTCCAGTTCTTCAATAATTTTCATTGCTGAAATTTTTGGAGCTCCAGTCATACTTCCCATTGGGAAGGTATTTTTTATAATATCAACAGGGTGAAGATTTTTTTTAACTTTACATGAAATAGTTGAAATTAATTGATGTACTTGCTCAAAAGTATACACTTTACAAAGTTCGTCAACTTTTACAGACCCTTTAATTGCAAAACGAGATAAATCATTCCTAACTAAATCAACAATCATTATGTTTTCAGCAATTTCTTTTGGGTTTTGTGTTAATTTCTCGATTAACTTTAAATCTTCACTATAATTTTTAGCTCTTTTTGCTGTTCCTTTAATTGGTTGAGAGATTACAATTTCAGTATCTTTTTTTAAATACCGTTCGGGTGAAGCAGATAATAAAAATAAATCATTCAGTTTTAAAAAAGTTGCAAAAGGAGATTTAGATATTTCGTTTAAATTTTGATAAACCTCCACAGGGTTTATAGCCGTATTTTCACTGTAAAACTCTTGGCAAAAATTGGCTTCGTAAATATCACCTCTATGAATATGTTTTAAAACAGTATTTAATTTTTGATAATATTCATCTTTATGAATTCGAAGTTTTATTTTAACTTGCCCTTCAATACCGCTCACGATTACTGCTTTGGGTTTTAGGATTTTAGTTTTAAATTGGTTAATTTTTTCTAAATCTAAATCAATTTCATATTGATTATTGGAAAGGTATTTAAATTCAATAGTGTCTCCTTTAATTAAAAATATTTTTTTAGGTTGAAAAAAGAATAAATCAGGAAAATGCAATCCGTCAAAGTTAGATGAAGTTAATTTTTCAACGTCATTTTTTAAATCATAACTTAAATAACCAAAAATATAATCGTTTACATTAGATTGATATTCTTTTAATTTTTGGAAGGCATTTGTATAATTAGTTTCAATTTTTGAAATAGCCTCAACAGCCAAAATAGCATCAAAATTAGAATGTTGTTGTTGGTAATTATTACTATCAAGCCAAACAGCCGTTTTAAATTGCTGTGCCCATTTTAAAAGTTGCGTTTTAAATTTAGAAATATTTTCAACTTTAATTTTGATGGTAGTTCGGAGCATTTGAGCAAAATTAAAAAAGTCCTTTCAATTTGAAAGAACTTTTTTAATTAATATTTATGTATTTTTTAACTATGAATAGCTCTGTTGTTAACAGCTAAACAAGCTTCTTTAAATGCTTCTGTATATGTTGGGTGTGCATGAGAAGAACGAGAAATATCTTCAGAGGAAGCTCTAAATTCCATAGCAATAACGGCTTCAGCAATCATATCTGCGGCTCTAGCTCCAATCATATGAACTCCTAAAATTTCGTCTGTTTTAGCATCTGCTAGCACTTTTATTTGTCCGTCAATATCCATACTTGCTCTTGCCCTACCCAATGCACGCATAGCAAAAGTACCAGATTTGTAACTTACTCCAGCTTCTTTTAATTGCTCTTCTGTTTTACCAACAGTTGCAACTTCAGGCCAAGTATAAACAACACCAGGGATTAAGTTATAATCAATATGTGGTTTTTGACCTGCAATTAATTCAGCAACCATAATTCCTTCTTCTTCAGCTTTATGAGCTAGCATTGCCCCTTTAACAACATCACCAATTGCATAGACATTTGAGATATTGGTTTGTAGTTGTTCATTGGTTTCTATTTGGTTCAGTTCATTCATTTTAATACCAATGGTCTTTAGTCCTAATCCTTCAGTATAAGGTTTTCTTCCTACTGAAATTAACGTATAATCTCCTTTGAATTCAGTTGAAACACCTTTTTTATTGTCTGCTGTAATAATAACTTCATTTCCATTGTTAACAACAGAAGTAACTTTGTGGCCAGTAAAGAATTTTAAACCTTGTTTTTTTAATGATTTTTGTAATTCTTTAGAAAGCATTAAATCCATGCCAGGAATAATTGTAGGCATATACTCTAAAATAGATACATCAGCACCTAATCTACTATATACTGAGCCTAATTCTAAACCAATTACACCTCCACCAATTACTATTAAATGTTTAGGAATTTCAGTTAAGTTTAATGCTTCTGTTGAAGTAATAATTCTTTTTTTATCTAATTTTATAAAGGGTAAAGTTGAAGGTTTTGAACCGGTAGCAATAATAGTGTTAGTTGCTTCAATTTGCTCAGTAGTACAATCATTTTTTGTTATAGTAATGTGAGTAGAATCGGTAAAGCTTCCAACACCTTGAAGTGTAGTAATATTATTTTTATCCATTAAATAATTAATACCACCCGATGTTTGTGCAACTACTTCATTTTTACGTGTAATCATTTGCTTAAAGTTTACCTCTAAACCTTTAACATCAATTCCGTGAGTTGAAAAATGTTTTGTTGCGTCATAATAGTGGTGTGAAGAATCTAACAAAGCTTTTGAAGGAATACACCCAACATTTAGGCAGGTGCCACCAAGTGTATTGTATTTTTCAATAATCACAGTTTTTAACCCTAATTGTGCACAGCGTATGGCTGCAACATATCCTCCTGGTCCTGAGCCTATAACGGCCACATCATATTTTTGCATAAAATGTAATAAAATTGAGTTGCAAAAATAGAAAATTTATTTTTGAATTTTACCAAAATAAAAATTGAAATAAAATAATTAAAAATTAACTGTATTTAATTGATAAACAATTAATTACAATAAACAAAACAATCTTTTTAGATAAAAACAATGTATTTATTCTAATAATGATACCATTTATTAACAAATTACCTCCATTCGTTAATTTTTTAAGTAAAAAGTATTGACATATAGTGCTTTAAATAAAGCTACCCTTTATATTTGTAAGTGAATTGAGAATTGTACCCCCACAGAACTCATTTAATTATTGACCTTTTAAAGATTAAAATGGTGTAAATTTTTTACATTGTTTTGATGTTTAGACCCCAAATAAATTAATTACCCTTGAGGTAAGTATTATTGTTTTTGTGGAGTTGGTATTGTAACCAAAACAATGCTGAGTTTAATTAAATAAAAAAATTATGAAAAAAATTACTTTTATCACTAGTTTAGTAATAATGTTTTTTTCGGTAGTTGTTGTTGCACAGCAAAGAAATGCTACGAAAAGGATTCCTGAAAAAGAAATCAATAAAAATATAAAATCGAAATCGATAGAATTAGCTGGTACTACATCAGCAATATCTGGTTCAATTGCTGTAGCTGAAGATGCTACTTATAATTCGTATTCTGTCCAACAATTAGTAGATGATTTGTTAATTTCAGGTTGTTTATCAACATCTAATGTACGATTTGGTTACTATAAAAAAAGTGGTAGTAACTGGATTTGGAATAATCATTCTTGGTCCTCAACGCCTGGAAATAGACAGTTAGGTTATTTTAATAAGGCTAGTTCAACATTTTCTCTAGATGAGGGTCTTATATTTTCAACAGGTAAAATTAGTTCTGCTGAAGGTTCAAATGATACAGGAAGTAATTCTGATCAAATGGTGAGTAATGCCAGTGACCCTGATTTAGCAGTAATCACAGGTGAAACTATGTATGATGCAGCAGTTTTGGAATTTAATTTTGTACCAGATGGTAATGTCGTTGAGTTTAAATTTGTATTTGCATCTGAAGAATATTTAGAATATGTTGAGACACAATATAATGATGCATTTGGTTTCTTTTTAAGTGGGCCAGGAATATCAGGATCTTATACAAATAACGCTGTAAATATAGCTGAGCTACCAAACGGTGATGCAGTAACAACTAACAATATACATTCAGCAGGAACCAATGTTAATGGTGTTAATTTTTTAAGCAAAAATGGAAGTTATTATATAAATAATCCAAGTGGATCTGCATTAATGCAATATGATGGTTTAACCACTGAGTTAACGGCAACCTATACAGTTATACCAGGACAAACATATAAAATAAAAATGGCGATTGCTGATGCTTCTGATCAAGTATGGGATGCAGGAGTTTTCTTAAAAGCGAGGAGTTTTGCTTCTAACACAGTAGTGATTACAGATCCATTACCAGTTTGTTATCCATCAACAGTTGATATTACGGATGCTGCAATTACAGTAGGAAGCACATCAGGTTTAACATATACTTATTGGGAAGATGAATTAGCAACAATACCATATACAACACCAACACAAGCATCAGCAGGAACTTATTATATTAAAGGGTCAGACCCTGTTTCGGGTTGTTCTGATATTGAGCCAGTAGTAGTAACAGTAAATAATGTTCAAGGCAGTGAAGTAATCGCTTCCCATGTAGATGTAACGTGTAATGGAGGATCAGATGGATCTTTAGAAGCGAGCGCTACAGGCGGAGTAGGTCCATACAGTTACAGTTTAGACAATACAGATTTTAG
>Ga0256840_1003606_pt1 | contig 12343 bp, 10 predicted proteins | sample 355202metaG_FD_185969 | JGI IMG/M metagenome (GOLD analysis project Ga0256840, IMG submission 185969) | Hydrothermal vent microbial communities from Mid Atlantic Ridge, Atlantic Ocean - 355-202 | ecosystem: Environmental > Aquatic > Marine > Hydrothermal vents | place: Atlantic Ocean: Mid...
ATTCATTGACTGGTTCACTTTCAGTGATGAAAGTATAGATTGAAAAAGTAAAATAAAAGCTTATGCATTATTTGAGAGCTCTTTTATAGATAGTATTGAAGTTGGTACAATAAAATGATTAAAGCAAATACATGCTTATTTATTCTGATGATTATATGATTTTGCTTGAAAAATAAGACAAAAAAATATTTCAAAATGAGGTTTTCAGTTTGCAATGGTAGAGTATTTAGAGAATACATTAAAGGAAGTTGAAGAAATGTCTGAAAATACTTTTGAAGAAATAGTAAAAAAGTATGTTGAAATGAATATTGCTCATCCTTTTATGGAATGAAATGGGAGAAGTACAAGAATTTGGTTGGATTTGATTTTGAAGAATAATCTGAAAAAATGTGTTGATTGGAGTAAAATCAGTAAAGATGATTATATGACTGCTATGGTTGAAAGTGTTTTAGATAATGAGAAAATAAATAATTTATTGAAAAATGCTTTAACTAATGAAATTGATAGTAGAGAGATGTTTATGAAGGGGATTGATTATTCTTATTATTATGAAGAGGGAGAGTAAAATTATAATTTTAAAGTTTTAAAATGAAAAAAATAAACATAATCCAATTTTTACCATATTTTCCACCACATAAGGGTTGAGTAGAAACTGTGTGAGAAGAAATATGAAAATATTGGGTCAAAAATAATTTTTGAGAGTTTATAAATGTAGTTACAGAGTTTGAACAAGATAATGAGTTAGAAAATAATGAAAAAATAATATTTGAGGATGAAATTATTTGATATAAAAAAGATTGATATGAAGTTTTAGTTTTACCAAGTATTGAAATAATAAATAATTTTCCTGTTTATAAGATTTGGGATAAAAAATATAAATTGATAATTAAATATCTAAAAGAAAAAACTTCACCCCAACCCTCTCTTTTGGAGAAGAGGGAGCAAGAACAAAATTGGAGAGTATTTACTCATACAAGATTTTTTCTTACAAGTTTAATTTGATGATTATTTTCAAGAAAAAATAAAATTAAATGGATACATATTGAACATGGAAGTGATTATGTAAAGTTATCTAGTAAGTTAAAAACTAGTTTATCTGTAATTTATGATAAAATCTTTTGAAAGTGGATTTTTAAAAAAGCTGATAAAATTTTAGCTATAAGTGAGGCTTGTAAAAGTTTTATAAATAGAGAATTTGTAGATAGAGAGGTTGAGGTTTTTTATAGAGGGATAGAATTAAAAGAATTAAACTTTAAAAAAAAATGAGATTTAAAACTTGTTTTTATTTGAAGACTTGTAAAATTAAAATGAGTTGAGGATTTATTGAAAGCTTATAGAAATTTAGGTTTACAAATAAAATTAGAAATAATTTGAGATTGAGAAGAAAAGAACAATTTAGAAAAATTTGTAAAAGAAAATAAATTAAATATAGATTTTTTATGATTTAAAGATAAAATTTTTATAGAAAAATATTTAGCTGAAAATAAGGTTATTTTAGTAAACCCATCTTATCAAGAATGACTTCCTACAACTGTAATTGAGTGATTATTTTATAAAAATGTAGTAGTTGCAAGTAATGTTTGATGAACGAGTGAAATATCAAATAAAGAGGATTTAATTTTATTTGAAGCTTGAAGTATGAAAGATTTAGAGGAAAAAATTAAATATTGAATAAAAAATTATGAAAAATTAGTCTGAAAGAGTTTTGAAGTGGTTAGAAAAAAATTTAATTGGGATAAAAATATTTTTAAATTATATAATTTAGTAAAGCAATGAAAAAGAAAAAAATTTATTTTCTAGCTCCTAAAAATAAATGATGAACATATTTTTATTATAAAGATATAGTTAGTTATTTAGATGAAAATTATTGAGAAAATTATGATGTATATTTTTTAAATACTTTTTTTGATTATATTAAATTACATTTTATAAAATCTGATATTATATTTTCAATTATTCCTTTTATATTTAAGCCATTATTTACAAAAAAATATATATTTAATTTACATTGAAATTATAAAATAGAAAGAAAAAATAAATGATTATGAGTTAAGTTATTGTATTTAACTGAATTAAATTTATGGTTTAGTAATAAGATAATGCTTACAAGTTATTATTTAGCTGATAAATTAAATTTTAGAGAAAAATATGATTATAAGATAAGTATATCACCTTTATTTATAGATAAAATAAGTTTAAATAATAAAAATTTAGATCAAGATAATATAAAAATACTTACTGTATCTAGTGCTAATTTTTTAAATAAATGATTATGAGTTTATAATATAGCAAAAGAACTTTTTAAAATTAATAATAAAAATATTTATTGGAAAATTATATTACCTTGAAATGTTAATAATAAAAAAATAATATTAGATAAAATAAAAAAAATAGATAAGCCTAAAAATATAACTTATAAAGTTTATGATTTTATAGAAAGAGAAAAATTAGATACTTTTTATTTAAATACAGATATTTTTATATATGCAAGTAATTTTGAAACTTGGTGATGAGTTATAATGGAAGCTTGTTCTTTTTGAAAACCAATAATTTTATTAGAAAATGATTTATGGAAATATATTTTTCCTAATTATTTTATTACAAGGAATATAGAAAAAAAGTTTAAATATATAATAATGAATTATAATAATGAATCTAATAATTCATTAGAATTTATTAAAAAATACTTAATATGAGATATAATAAATAAACTAATTAAAAATGAAATTTTGAATTATAACACCAACCTTTAATCGTTATAAATTATTAAAAGAATGTATTAAATCAGTATTAGTTCAGAATTATAATAATTTTGAATTAATTATTATTGATGATTCTACTAATAATGAAACGTTTAATAGTATTAAAAAAGATTTTAATGATATTAGAATTAAATATTTAAAAAATAAAAAAAATAGATGAGTTAATTTTTCAAGAAATGTTTGATTAGATAATATTAGTAATAACACTGATTATATTATTTTTTTAGATGATGATGACTCATTTAATATTAATACATTAATTGAGGCTAAAAAAAATATAGAATTAAATAATAAGTTTAATTGGTTTATATCTAATAGAAAGTGAATAACAAAAATAAATAAATATAATATAAAATATGATTATTTTAATGATTATTTATTTTGAAATAAAATAATTTGAGATGTAACTCATTGTATTAGTAAAAAAGCTATATGAAAAATTAGATTTTCAACTAATATTAAACAAGCACAAGAATGGTTATTTTTTATAGAGTTATGAGAAAAATATAAAATATTTACTTATGATTTTGATTCGACAATAAGTAAATATTTAGAATGATGATTAAGTGATAGTAAATTAATAAAAGTATTACTATGAAAAATTTTATGAGTATTAGAGTTTTTATTTATTAGAAATATAAGAATAAGGACTAAAATAAACTTTATAAAAAGGATAATCTTTAAATAAGATTATCCTTTTTATAAAGTTATCCAATCTTTGGGTATATACAAAGATTGTTTATAATTATTTTGACTAAAAAACCATTTGTTTGGAGCTATAATTATTTTATTTTTATTTTTACCTAAATAAGCTCCCCACCAAGAAAATGTACTATTTGCTATTATATGATTTGCACATGAATACATTAATCTAAGATCTTCATATCATTTTCATACATTGTTTTCAATATATATTACATTCTTAGATAGTTGTAAATTTTCTTTTACCCATTTAATATCATCTGAAAAAATAATATATTTAGGATTTTTTAATTTTGAATTAGTATACTCCATAGCTTTTTTATAGTAATCAGTACTCCATAATCATTCTCATAGTTTATCACTATTGCATTTTATATAATCTCATCTTCTTATATGAATTGAAACAGTATTTAAATAATCTTTTTTTATATTTTCTAATATATTTATATTTTCTAATGTAAGATTTTTCTTTATATCAAATATTTTTAATATATCTTTTTCAAAATTGTCAAAATATTTGTAAGAAAACCAATATCAATTTAAGTAGGAATTATTAGGTAAATTATTTAAAAATTCTCATTGTTTTTCTAAAATATATCTTTTTTTATAAAAAATAAAGTTTAATATTTGAAATAATCTAGGTGAAATTAATTTATTTATAACTTTAAATTTTAATGCTATTTTTGAAAATATACTTATATCATCATTTATATCAAAAACATCTAATTCATAAGGCCATTTAGTATACACTCAATTAAGACTATTGTCTATAAATGTTCTATCAATAATTAATTTAGTATTATATTTTTTTGCTAACATTTTTCAACATGCATATTGAAACATTTGATTTCATAATCATCATGATATTTTAATAGTAATCATATAGTAAGTTTAAATAATATTTTTATAAATAATTTGTGAAAAATTCTCACTAGAAAATAGTTTAGCTTTATCTTGTTCTATAAATTGTTGTATATTTTTTAAATAGTTATTATATTCCAAATGACTGATTTTTGAGATATAATGATATAATTCCTCATATGTAATAAAGTCATTTTTATTAATATATGTATTTTTTGGTATAAAAAGATCTATATTTGGGGGGCCTAAATATATAGGTATACATCATGCATAAAAACAATCAAAAATTTTTTCTGTTATATATCAGCTTATATTACTAGCATTTTCATAACAAATGGCAAATTTATATTTTGATAATGTTATATTCTTATTTTCTATACTTCACTTCCATGAAGGAAATGGTTTTAAAAAAAATTTATTTAAAATCTTCTTTAATAATGAAAATCATGGTAATAAAGGTCAATATAAATTTATAAAACTAGATTTGAAACTAAATTTATCCCATCAAAATCAATATAAATCAAAATCAATATTATTTTTTTCAAAAAATCTTATAGCTTTGATCCTTTCTGAGTAAAGTTCGTAATTATGGTCATGTAATTTATGAGATGCAATTAATGTACATAATTTTCTATTTCATTTTTTAAAATTGAATTGATTTTTAATATTTTGAGGAAAATATATTTTTATATATTTTTTATCATCTATGATATCATCTTTCCATGTAAAAACCTTTTCAAAATATTTATGATTATTTTTATTGAAATTTGAAGGTCTAATAAGTTCAGATTCCATTAACAATAAGTACATTTTCTTTTTTAATTTTATTCATTTTATGAAATATGGATTAATTAAAAAAGGTAAAGTAGGGAATTCTACAAATAATAAAGCATCAAATTTTTCCATTGGATAATCATTAACACTACATATATTATGTCACTTTTCATTAAATAATTCTTTTAATATTTGAAAAGGTTTCATTAAATCATCTCAAATAGCTATCTTTGGATTTTCAAACATAGTGTTATTTTGATTTTTTCATTGATGATAATTATAAACTCAAATTAACATTTATTTTTGATTATTTAATAAAATCATTATCTTATGAAATAGTTTAATTTTCATAAGGTATCTAGCTGTAAATAATATAAATAGATTAACTCATGATTTATTTATATATATATTATTTTCAGATAAGTATTCCTTGATCTTTTTAATATTTTTAAGTGGATTATCACTAAAAAGTATTAAATTATTATAAACTGTATTAAAATAAGTTGTAAACATCCTTTCTTTCCATTGTTCTATTTTATCTTTTTCTATATATTTTTTAGCAAAATTATAATTCCTGGTTATATAGGAAGCGTTATTTATATAATTATCTACATTGGCTAGTTTATAGCTATTTTTACCATGTAGTCTATAAATTGATCAAATTGTATTAATAAATCAGATATTTCAAAACATCATTAATCTAAAAAAACAATCTGAATCAGCATAAAATATTTTTCAATTATAACAATCATTTTCAATTGCTAGTTTTCTATTGAAAATTGCATTACACCATGATATGCTATAATCTCATGTTCAATAATTTATAAAAAAATCTTTTCAATTAATTATTTTAGCTAATTTTTGATATTTATTAAATTTTAAGTCTAAATCTTCATATACTATTTTAGTATTACTCATAACTATTGAAATATCTTTATTATTTTCTAATAATTGAATAGCTTTTTTTATGTAATCTTTATCATATAATTCATCATCATCACTTAAAAATAGCAAATAATCACTACTTGAATATTTATATATACATTTTTTAAAATTATTTAGAGCTCAAATATTTATAACTTGTTCATAATAAAAAATGTTTTCATAATTTAGTAAATATTCATTAACTAAAACATTAGTTCAATCATTAGAATTATTATCTGATATTATTATATTTATATTCTTATAACTTTGTATTAATATACTATCAATAGCTTTTTTAAGATAATTTTTACGATTATATGTAGGTATTAATATATCTATTGTCATGTTTTAAGTTTTTTTATTATTTTTATAAGAAATACTGGTATTGGTAATGAAATAATAGATAAAGACAATATAAATGGAAATTTATATTGTTCATTTATAATTATTCTAATATTTTTAGTATTTAATGTTAGTCAATTTAATTTTGATGTTATAATTGATATAGGTATTATTTTAGATAAATATAATATATAATTATTAATATATTTTTTATTATATCAGTCCTCTATTTTATTAAAAAGAACTCATTTTAATTTTTTATATATTAATAATTCATTTTTACCATTTCATTTTCTATTTTCTTTTCAACTTGTTCAAATTAATCTTTCTGTCAATAAAATAATACTATTAGATTTACAAATGTCCAATATTATTCAAACATGGATCCATAGAGATTTATAATATTTATCTCTATTGTTAAATAGATATTTTTTGTTTATTATATTTTTTGATATTAATCAACACATTAATCAGTATGTTGATATCATTTCATTTCAATCTCTTAATTTTATTATTTTACTATTATTTGACTTATTGTATTCTAAATCTGCATTAACACATATATATCATACATCTTTATTTTTTAAAATTATCATCATTATTTTATATAAAGATCATTTTAATATATATTCATCATCTCACATAAACCAACAAAATTTTCAATGTGCATTTGTTAATGCATTATCTAAGTTTCTGTCATATCATAAGTTCTTTTTATTTCTAAAATAATAAATATTTTTATATTTTCTTTTATAAGTTTGAACTAATTTTAATGTGTTATCTTCACTTGCATTATCAGATATAATAATCTCAATATCATTTCAATTAAATCATTTTTGATTAACTATACTATTAATACACTTATCTAAATATTTTTCTCTATTATAAGTAGGAATACAAATACTTAATAATGGTTTTTTACTTTCCATCAACAAAAGCTTTAAATTTTAAAATCATTAAATCTAGTTTTCTTTGATCTAATCCTTGATATAATCAAATCCAGAAACTATTATTCATTATATAATCTGTATTTTTTAAATCTCATATAATTCTATAATCTTCAACATAATCTATAAATGCAGGTTGTCTTAAATAATTTCATGCAAAAAGCATTCTAGTTCAAATTTTATTTTTATTCAAGAACATCATTAATTCTTCTCTAGAAAATCACACATTTTCTTTTAAACTTAATACAAACCCAAACCAACTAGCTTCAACTTTTTCAGTAGCTTTTGGTAACATAAAATATCTATCCAATCAGTTTTTTATAAATGAATTAGTTAAGTATTCAAAATTATCTTTTCTGATTTGTATAAAGTTTTCTACTTTTTCTAATTGTGCTAATCAAATAGCAGCTTGCATATCAGTTATTTTTAGATTATAACCAATTCTAGAATATGTATATTTATGATCAAATCATTTAGGTAATTCTCCTAGTTGCCAATTAAATCTATTATTACAATTATTATCTTCACCAGTACTACACCAACAATCTCTTCACCAATCTCTATATGATTTAATTATTTTCATTAATAAAGCATTGTTTGTAGCTAATGCTCCACCTTCTCACATAGTCATATGATGAGCTGGATAAAATGAAAAAGTTGAAATATCTCAAAAAGTTCAAGTCATTTTTCAATTATATTTTGTTCATAGTGCATCACAATTATCTTCTATTAACCAAAGATTATTTTCTTTACATATTTTTTGAATCTCTTCTATATTAAATGCATTTCATAATGTATGAGCTAGCATTATAGCTTTTGTTTTAGATGAGAGTGCTTTTTTAAGCTCATCTATATTTACTTCATAAGTTTCTAAATCTACATCTACAAAAACAGGTATACATCAGTTTTGTATTATGGGATTAATTGTAGTAGGGAATCAAGCAGCAACAGTGATTACTTCATCTCATTTTTTTAATTGTTTTTCTTTTAATTCTTTTGCCATTAATGTAGTAAATGCAAGTAGATTTGCACTACTTCAAGAATTAGTTGTTGTAACAAATTTCACTCCAATAAAGTCAGCAAATTTTTTTTCAAATTTAGCATTAAATCTTCATTCTGTCCAATGACAATCAAGTATTGATTCTATAGCATATTCTAATTCTTTTTCATCAAAAACTTTTCCAGAAACTGGAACTGAATCATTAGATATTTTTACTTTTTGAAGTTCAATAATTTTATTTATATATTCTTTAAAATCAGGTGTTAACATTTTTATGTATTATTTATTAAATTCATTAATCTCTTTTAAGCATATTTCTTCCATATTTTTTCAATCATAATAATTTTTATACCAATTCAAAGTTCTTTTTAAAACTTCATCTACATTATATTTTGGTTTCCATCAAAGTAGTGTTTTTGCTTTTGTATTATCAAGTAATAATAATCATGCTTCATGTGGATTATTATCATCTTTTTTAATTTCAAAGCTTCATTTTCATAATATATTTATACTTTCTTTAACTATATTTATTACTTTTAAATTATCACTTAAATCTGGTCAGAAATTGTAGGCTCATAAATATTTATCATCATCAAATATTTTTTTTCATATAATTAAATAACCATAAAGAGCTTCAAGTACATATTGCCAAGGTCTAATACTATCTGGATTTCTAATTATTAATTTTTCATTATTTAGAATTGTTTTAATTATATCAGGAATAAGTCTATCTTTTGACCAATCTCATCATCAAATAACATTTCAGGCTCTAACAGAAACAACTTTTTTTCATTTTTCTTTTAGAAATGAATTATTATAGCTATTAATAGCTAACTCACACATAGCTTTACTACTACTATATGGATCATGTCATCATAATCTATCATTTTCTCTATAGGGGTATATCCACTCATTATTATGATAAACTTTATCAGTTGTTATCATTACTGCTCATTTTATACAATCATTATTTTTAATTATGTCAAGTATATTTACTGTTCACATTAGATTAGTTTTAAATGTATAAACTGGATTATTATAACTATCTCTAACTAAGGGTTGAGCTGCTAGGTGAAAAATAATTTCTGGTTGATATTCATCACAAACTTTTTCTAAATGACTTAAATCATTTATATTTCAAATAATTTGAGTTATTTTTTTATTTAAATTTATTGCATTAAATAAATTTGGTTGGGTGTTAATTTCTAAAGAATATCATATAACTTTAGCTCATAAATTATGAAGCCAGAAAGATAACCAACTTCATTTAAATCAAGTTGATCAAGTTACTAATATAGTTTTATTTTTATAGAAATTATTCATGATTTATTTATTTAATATATTATTTATTTTTTTTCTTATATTTTCTGGAAGTTGAGGTGATTGATTATCTAATGTATTTCAAAACATAACTTTTGTAATAGATGATTTTTCATCTACTAATATTTCTAATATAGTTGGTTTATTAATATTTTTAGCTTTATTTAATATTTTTTTAGAATTACTTTTTCAAATTTTTAAATAATCTATTCAGTAAGCTTTTGCTATTTTAGATATATTAGGACAAGAATAGCCCAAAACTGTTCATGCATTTCTTCATCAAAAATAACTATCTTGAAATTCTCTAACCATTCATAATGAATTATTATTTAAAATAATTATTAAAATAGGTAAATTATGGTATTTAATAGTTTCTAATTCTTGAATATTCATTTGAAATCATCCATCTCAATTTACTGATATTATTAAATCATTTGGATTTCAAAATGAAGCTCATATAGATGAAGGTAATGAAAATCACATACTTCAAAGTCATCAACTATTTAACATTTGGTCATTTTGATTTAATATAAATGATGTTGATGATATCATTTGATTTTGTCATACATCATTTGTAATAATTTTATTTTTTTCTATTAAGTTTGATAAATGATTTAATAGGTAGCTTGGATTATAAAATCAGTTTTCTTTTTTAGTAATTGATTTTCAAATAATCTCTTTTATTTTTGAAATTTTCTGTAACCAAATTTTATTATCAAAAACTATTTGAGTTTTTTCTATTTCTAATAAGAAATCATTTAAAAATATATCTAAATCTTGATTTATTTTTATCTGAGTTTCTTTTAGATTATATCATAGCTCATTATTATCTATATCAACATGTATAATTATTTTATTTTTTATGAATTTATCTTTATTAGCTCATGTTTGTCTTATATCAAGCCTAGAACCTAAAACAATAATTAGATCAGAATTTATTAATGCTATATTAGCTTCTCTATTACCATAAGAACCAATCATTCAAATATAATTTTCTATATTTTGATTTATATTATCTAATCACATTAATGATGAAACAACTGGTATATTTAGTTTTGTAACAATATTAATTAATTTATTTTTATTGTTAATATGTTTTAAACCTCATCAAATTAAAATAATTGGTTTATTTGATTTTTCAATTAATTCTAATACTTCAGTTAAATTTTCTCTATCTCATATTCTTAGTTTATTTAAAATTTTATATTCATCTGAATCAAAAAATGAAAGTAGATTTTTTTCTTTTACTTTTTCTTTTTGAATATCCATAGGAATATCTAGTAGAATTGGTCACTTCCTTCAATGATTTGCTAAGAAAAAACTTTTTTCTAATATATATTTTATTTCTTTAGGCTCTATTATTTGATATGAAAATTTAGTTATTTTTTTAGTTATTGAAACTATATTAGCCTCTTGAAACCCTGTTTGACGAATATTAGGATTTTGTGTAATTTCATTAGTATTAACTTGTCCAGCTATATATATAACAGGTACAGAATCATAAAATGAACTAGCTATTCAAGTGACCATATTAGTTGCTCCAGGTCAGCTTGTTCACATAGCTATTCAAACATTTCATGTAGATCTCGCATATCATTCAGCAGCAAAAGCTCATGCCTGTTCATGTTTTAATGATATAAGTTTAACTTTTTTATTTAAATATATAGAATCCTCTAAGTGGGTTATCATTCATCCAGATACACTAAAAAAACAATTTGTTCACTGTTTTTCTATAAAATTAATAATGTAATCTGAAATTTTCATTTAAATTTATTTATAAAATTCTAAATTATTTCTAAACCAGTCATAAGTTTTTTCTAATCAATCTTTAATAGAATGATTATTGATTCAAAAAACCTCTAATGCTTTACTGTTATCTGAAACCCAGACTTTAGGTTCATTTTGTTTAATACTTTCTTTTCAATATTGGGGATTAATATTTGAGTTGCTTATTTTTTTAATTATTTCAACTATTTCTGATATTTTATATTGTATTCAATTTCAGATATTATATATTCATCAAAAATCTCATTTTATTTTATCAATATTTAGGTAATATTCAATTATATCATCTATAAAAATATAATCTCTTACTGATTCTGGTGTAGATAATTTTGGTGATTCTCAATTTAAATAATTATTTATCAGTGTTGGTATAAGTCTTTTTTTATCTTCATAAGATCAATAAACTGAAAATAATCTGAATGTATAAATAGGTAAATTATATGTTTTTCAAATAAAACTAGAATATTGAGTTGCAGCTGATTTTGTTATTCAATATTCATTATTTGGTTCTAATATATCATTTTCTTTCATTGGAAAATCCTTTTGTCAATATTCAGATGTACTACCTGTATTTATGAAATAATCAAATCAAACTTTTTTACATGAATTGATTAAATTAATTGTTCATAATATATTTGTATTAAATAAATCATTTACTCATTTTCAATCTCTTCATATATTAGCTCAAGCTGCTGCTAAATGAAAAATTATATTTGGCTTTAATTCATTTATATAATTATTAATCTCATCAAAATTAGTTAAGGAAACTGTTGAAATTATAATTTTTTCTTTTATATTTTCTAATCTCCATAAATCTGATCATTTTCTTATAATAATATATATTTGTTTATATCATTTTTCAATAAATTTTCTAACAAGATTACTTCAAACAAATCAACTTGCTCATGTAATTAATATCTTTTTAT
>Ga0256840_1003607_pt1 | contig 12338 bp, 25 predicted proteins | sample 355202metaG_FD_185969 | JGI IMG/M metagenome (GOLD analysis project Ga0256840, IMG submission 185969) | Hydrothermal vent microbial communities from Mid Atlantic Ridge, Atlantic Ocean - 355-202 | ecosystem: Environmental > Aquatic > Marine > Hydrothermal vents | place: Atlantic Ocean: Mid...
ATCTAATTTAAGAGGAAGCTCTGTAGTGATAATAAGCTGTGAAACATTTACAAAGTTTATACTCTCAAGATAGTTGTCTAAGACAAGGACATCTATCTTGTTCTTTTTACAGTAAATGTTAAGAGTAGTATTTAGTAAAGCTATATCAATCCTAATATCACTACAGTCAATATAAAGATAAGAGCTCTTTTTAAGACCTAGTAGGTAGTTTTTTACAAGTTTAGTTTTACCACTCTGAGTAATACCAGAAATCTGATAAGATTTATCATCCAAAAAAAGCTTACGAAAATGGAATTTTTCAAGATTTAAGTCTGTTTTATAAAATTCTTCTAGTAATATTTCCAAAATTCACCTCTTTTTATATCTATTGTATTTTATCATTTCCTTATTAAAAGGAACTAAATTATAAAGAAAAGTGACTTTTACACCCTAAATCCTTGAATAAATGTAGAAGCTTGGGTATAATTCGCCACCCTAAAATAATAGTGGTTAATAGTCAGGTAACGCCTGACGAGTTCTTTAAGAAGGAAAATTATGGAAAAAATTCGTTTAAAATTGAAAGCTTACGATCATCGTGTACTCGATAGATCTGTAGCTTCAATCGTTGAGGCTGTAAAGCGTACAGGTGCTGCAATTCGTGGTCCAATCCCTTTACCAACAAAGATTCGTAAGTATACAGTACTTAAATCAGTTCACGTTAACAAGAAAGCTCGTGAGCAGTTTGAGATACGTATGCACGCTAGAATGATTGATATTGTTTCTGCTACGCCAGAAACTGTTGATTCATTAATGAAGCTTGATCTTGCACCGGAAGTAGACGTAGAAGTACGTTCTATGGATAAGTAAGGAGTTCGTAGTGGAATATATTGTTGAAAAAATCGGTATGAGTCGTACTATTTCTGTTCCTGCGCAACCAGTTACTCTTTTAAGAGTTCTTGATGCTAAGGTTTGTGAAGTAAACGAAGGCACTGCAGTTGTATCTTATAACAGTGGTAAAAAAATGAATAAAGCAATTGAAGGTCAGCAAAAGAAATATTCTTTATCTGCTGAATTCAACCGTTTCGTTACTTTAACAGTAGCAAACACTGAAGCTGGTGACATTGATATGACTCCATTAGCAGAAGCTAGTGTAGTTAAGTCAACTTTTACAACAAAAGGTCGCGGTTTTGCTGGTGCAATGAAACGTTGGAACTTCTCTGGTGGTCCTGCATCTCACGGTCATAGATTTGGTCGTAGAACAGGTTCAATTGGTAATGCTGAGTGGCCAGGTCGTGTAATGAAAGGTAAGAAAATGCCAGGACATTACGGAAACTGTCAAAACAGTGTTAAAAATGAGATCGTTTCTTACGATGCTGAAAATAAAATCATTGCGGTTTTAGGTTCTGTATCTGGAGCAAACGGATCTTTAGGTCGTGTAAAGGTAGCTAAATAATGAGCGCAATCGTTTTAAATGAAAAAATGGAAAAAGCATCTGAGTTAGCGTTACCAGAGTCTTTCTCTGGAATTAACCCTCACAACTTATGGCTTTATGTTAAGTCTGCTCAAGCTGCACAACGTGCAAATACAGCGACTACTAAAGGTAGAAGTGAAGTTAGTGGTGGTGGTAAAAAGCCATGGGCTCAAAAAGGTGGCGGTCGCGCTCGTGCTGGTTCACGTCGTTCTCCTATCTTCGTAGGTGGTGGTAAAGCGTTCGGTTCTAAGAACAACCACAGCTACAACCTTAAAGTAAACAAGAAGCAAAAGAAATTAGCTTTAAACTTTGCTTTAAATGAGCATGCACAAAATGGTACTCTTTTTGTTGTTGATAACTTTGAAATTGCATCTGGTAAAACTAAAGATGCAGCGGCAATGTTTAAAGCATTAGGTCAAAGAGATGTTCTTATCGTTAAATCTTTATTAGATGAACCAACGTTTTTAGCTTTTGAGAATCTTTCTCAAACTTACGTTATCGAATCTAATGAGTTAAACGCATACTTAGCTGCTAATTATCGTTCTTTAGTGATCGAAAAAGCAGTTTTTGAAGCATTAACAAGTGAGGCTAAGTAATGGCTGATATTACAGATATTAAATCTATTATATATACAGAGAAGACTCTTGGTATGCAAGAAGATGGTGTTATTGTTGTTCAAACTTCACCACGTGTAACTAAGACAGGTCTTAAGGAAATTTTTAGAGAGTACTTTGGAATCGTTCCAAACAAGATTAACTCTTTAAATCAAAGCGGAAAAAGTAAACGTTTCCGTGGTGTACTAGGGAAGCAGAATGACTTCAAAAAGTTCTATGTAACTTTACCTGAGGGTGCACAAATCGAAAGTTTGGCGGTATAACATGGCAATTAAAACTTATAGACCGATAACTCCGTCTCGTCGTTTTTATACAAATGTTGATAGTTCTGACATCACGGCTAAGCCTAGTGTTCGTTCATTACTTGTAAAACTTCCACAACATGCTGGTCGTAATAACAATGGTAGAATTACTTCTCGTCACCGTCAAGCTGGTGCAAAGAAGCAATATCGTATCATCGATTTCAAAAGAAATAAGTTTGATATTCCAGCAACTGTAAGTGCTATTGAGTACGATCCATACAGAAACTGTCGTATCGCTCTTGTTACTTATGCTGATGGTGAGAAGCGTTATATCTTACAACCAAAAGATTTATTTGTTGGTGATGTAATCTCTTCAGCTGATGCAGGTTTAGATGTTAAGCCTGGTAACACTATGAAACTTAAAAATATCCCAGTGGGTACTTTGATTCATAATATCGAGCTTAAGACTGGTAAAGGTGGACAAATGTGTCGTGCTGCTGGAACTTCTGCTCAGATTATGGGTCGTGATGGTAAGTATGTATCTTTACGTATGCCTTCATCTGAGATGCGTTTAGTTCTCGGTGAGTGTTTAGCTACTGTTGGTAGTGTTGGTAACGAAGAGTTTGGTAACATTGTTATCGCTAAAGCTGGTCGTCAACGTCACTTAGGTATTCGTCCTCAGACTCGTGGTTCTGCTATGAACCCGATAGATCACCCACACGGTGGTGGTGAAGGTAAGACTAACTCAGGTCGTCACCCAGTTACTCCATGGGGTAAACCAACGAAGGGTGCTAAAACTCGTCGCAAGAAAGCAAGTGATAAGTTAATTATTACTCGTCGTAAACCAAATGCTAAAAGGGTAGGTTAATTATGGCTCGTTCATTAAAAAAAGGTCCATTTGTAGATGACCATTTAAGTAAGAAGATTGTAAAGGCAAAAGCTGAGGGTAATAAAAAACCTATCAAGACTTGGTCAAGAAGATCTATGGTTACACCTGACATGGTAGGATTCACAATCAACGTTCACAACGGGCGTCAATTTGTTCCTGTTCATGTTTCAGAGAACCACATCGGTTACAAGCTTGGGGAATTTGCTCCAACTCGTACATTTAAGGGCCATAAGGGCTCTGTTCAGAAGAAAGGATAGTACATGGCTAGAGCATTATTAAAATTTATCCGTGTATCTCCAATCAAATCTCGTTTAATTGCGAGAGAAGTTCAAGGTATGAATGCTGAAGAGGCTATGGCAGCTTTAGAGTTTACACCAAACAAAGCAGCAAAAATCATCTATAAGGTAATTGCATCTGCAGTTGCAAATAGTGGTATGGAAGCTGAAGATTGTGTTGTTTCATCTTGTCGTGTTGACAATGGTCCAGTTCTTAAACGTTTCCGTCCACGTGCTCGTGGTATGGCTTCAGGAATTAGAAAACCAACAGCACATATCTTAGTAATAGTGGAGGGTAAATAATATGGGTCACAAAGTTAATCCTATTGGTTTACGTCTTGGTATCAACCGTAACTGGGAGAGCCGTTGGTTCCCTAACTTTAAAACAGCTCCTGCTGCTTTAGGTGAAGATCACAAGATAAGAACATTTTTAAAGAAAGAGCTTTATTATGCTGGTGTTGCTAACATCATCATCGAAAGAACAGTTAAAAGACTTCGTGTAACTATCGTTGCTGCTCGTCCTGGTATTATTATCGGGAAGAAAGGTGCTGATATTGAGAAGCTTAAGACTAATCTTCAAAAGCTTATTGGTAAAACAATTTCTGTTAACATCAAAGAAGAGAAGAAAGCTCAAACTTCAGCTCAACTTGTTGCTGAAAATGTTGGTACTCAGTTAGAGCGTCGTGTTGCATTCCGTAGAGCTATGAAAAAAGTTATGCAAGGTGCACAACGTTCTGGTGCTAAAGGTATCAAAATTGCTGTTGCTGGTCGTCTTGGTGGAGCTGAAATGGCTCGTACTGAGTGGTATTTAGAGGGACGTGTTCCACTTCATACTCTTCGTGCTAAGATTGATTACGGTTTTGCTGAAGCACATACTACATACGGAATTATCGGTATTAAAGTATGGATCTTCAAAGGGGAAGTTCTTACTAAAGGCGTTCCTGTAGAAGTTGCTGAAGAGAAAAAAGAGCGTCGTCCAAAACGTGCTCCACGTGAAAAGGCTGAATAATTATGTTAATGCCAAAAAGAACAAAATATCGTAAAGTAATGAAGGGTCGTAACCGTGGTTATGCTCGTTCAGGTTATACATTAGCGTTTGGTGACATCGCTTTTAAAGCTGTTGAAGCTGGTCGTATTAACTCTCGTCAAATTGAAGCAGCTCGTATTTCTGCAACTCGTCACCTCAAGCGTCAAGGTAAGATGTGGATTCGTGTATTCCCTGCTAAGCCATTAACAGCTAAGCCTCTTGAAACTCGTATGGGTAAAGGTAAGGGAGCAGTTGATCAGTGGGTAATGAACATTAAACCTGGTCGTATAATTTTTGAAATAGCTGGTATACCAGAAGAGGTTGCTCGTGAAGCATTAACTCTTGCTATGCACAAGCTTCCATTCAAATGTAAAATAATCACTGCGGAGATGAGCAATGAAATATTCTGATTTAGCAGATAAAACAGTAGCAGAGCTTAATGCAATGCTCAAAGAAAGAAAAACTGAACTGTTTACTCTTAAGATTAAACAAAAAATGATGCAACTTCAAAATACTAGTGAACTTAAAATCGCTAAAAAAGATATTGCTAAGATAAATACTGCTATTACAGCAGTAGCAAACTAGGAGCCCAAATGACACATAAACGTGAAATTCAAGGTAAAGTAGTAACTATTGCTGGTGATAAGACTGTATCTATGGTTGTAGAGCGTCGTGTAATGCACCCTCGTTACCACAAAGTTGTTAAGCGTTTCAAAAAGTACCTAGTACATGATGAAGCTAATGAAGTTAAAGTTGGAGACGAGATTATTGCAATCGAATGTCGCCCACTTTCTAAGACTAAATCTTTTAGACTTAAAACAGTAGTAACAGGAGCAAAATAATGATCCAAGGTTTTACTCGTTTAGTAGTAGCTGATAACACAGGTGCTAAAGAGATTATGTGTATTAAAGTGCTTGGTGGTTCTAAGCGTCGTTATGCATCAGTAGGTGACGTTATCGTTGCTTCTGTTAAAAAAGCGACTCCAACTGCTAAAGTTAAAAAAGGTAAGGTTGTTAAAGCTGTTATCGTTAGAACTCACAAAGAAGTTCAACGCGAAAATGGTTCATTAATTCGTTTTGATGACAATGCAGCTGTAATCCTTGATGACAAGAGAGAGCCAATCGGTACTCGTATTTTTGGACCTGTTGGTCGTGAAGTACGTTACGCTGGTTTTATGAAAATAGTTTCTCTTGCGCCGGAGGTTGTATAGATGGCAAAGTTAAATTTCAAAAAAGGTGATACTGTAGAAATTATCGCTGGAGATGACCGTGGTACTAAAGCTACTGTACTTGAAGTACTAGTGAAGAAGAACAAGGTTATCGTTGAGGGTTGTAAAATAGCTAAGAAAGCTATTAAACCAACTGAAGAGAATGCTAAAGGTGGTCATATCAATAAAGAGATGCCTATAGATATTTCAAATGTACGTAAAGTGGAGGCATAATTAGATGGCACGCTTAAAAGAAAAATATTTAGGTTTAAAAGCTGAGTTACAAGCTGACTTAGGTATAGCTAACCCTATGCAAATACCAAAAGTAGAGAAGATTATCATCTCTGTTGGTACTGGTTTTGCAATGAAAGATAACAAGCTTATCAAAAACATTGAAGATACAATTACTAAAATTGCTGGTCAAAAAGCAAGTACAGTAATCACGAACAAATCTATTGCAGGTTTTAAAGTTCGTGAAGGTATGCCTGTTGGTGTACGTGTAACTCTTCGTGGTGAAAATATGTATAACTTTCTTGATCGTCTCGTATCTATTGCACTTCCACGTGTAAAAGATTTCCGTGGTGTTCCAAGAAATGGTTTTGATGGTCGTGGTAACTATAACTTCGGTCTTCAAGAGCAACTTATTTTCCCTGAAGTAAGCTATGATTCAATCATGCAAATTCATGGTATGAATATTACTATGGTTACTACAGCTGATTCAGACAAGGCAGGCTTTGCTCTTTTAGAGAAAATGGGTATGCCTTTCACTAAAGGGAGCAACTAATGGCTAAGAAGTCTATGATCGCAAAAGCGGCAAGAGAACCTAAATTCAAAGTACGTGGATACACAAGATGTCAAATCTGTGGTCGTCCACACTCAGTACTTAGAGATTTTGGTATCTGTCGTATCTGTTTTAGAAAAATGGCAAACGAGGGATTAATCCCAGGTGTTAGAAAGTCAAGCTGGTAGGCATTCGCCTCCACTTGAAACTCCTAACAATAGCAAGTACTAGTAATAGTACTCACATTAAGGAAAAATAATGGCAATTAATGATCTAGTATCAGACGCGTTAACACGTGTTCGTAATGCAGGTATGAGAAGATTACCAGTTACTACTTTAGTACATTCAAAAACTATTGAAGCATTAGCAAATATCTTAGTAGAAAAAGGTTACCTTGAGTCTGCAAACGTTATCGAAAATGGCGTTAAAAAGACTATTAAAGTTGTACTTAAGTATAACGAAGATGGTAAGAATGTAATCAATGAAATGAAAAGAGTTTCTAAGCCTGGTAGACGTGTTTACAAAGGTAAAGAAGATATCAAACGTTTCAAAAATGGTTACGGAACTATTATAGTAAGTACATCACACGGCGTTCTAGCTAATGACAAGGCATATGACCTTGGTATTGGTGGTGAAGTTATGTGTACAGTTTGGTAGGGGTAGAATATGTCAAGAATTGGTAAAAAACCGGTAGAATTTGCAGCTGATATTAAAGTTAGCTCAAATGGCGATGTAATCACATTTACTAAAGGTAAATTAGTTATGGATTTAGATACTAAAGGAAATGTTGACTTCGTTATTGATGGAAATGTTTTAACTTTTGCTACTAAATCTGATGCTAAAGAGCATAGAGCATTCTGGGGAACGTATAGAGCGTTATCTCAAAATATTGTTGTTGGTTTAACTACTGGTTATACTAAACAACTAGAAATCAATGGTGTTGGTTACAGAGCTACTGTTAAAGGTAAAGTTCTTAATCTACAACTTGGTCACTCACATGATATTAACTTTGATTTAGTTGATGGTCTTGAAGCAGAAGTTGTTAAAAATGTTATCACTCTTAAGAGCCATGACAAACAACTTTTAGGTTCAGCTGCTGCAAAAATTAGAAGTTTCCGTCCACCAGAGCCGTATAAAGGCAAGGGTGTGAAATACATGGAAGAGCATATCGTGCGTAAAGCCGGTAAAACAGCTAAGAAGTAAGGGTAGGTATTAAAATATGAATGCAAAAGTATTAAAAAGCAAAGTAGCTAACCGTTTAAAGCGTAAGTTACGTATTCGTGCAAAAATATCTGGTAGTGCTACACTTCCTCGTGTTTCTGTATTTAAGTCAAATCGTTACTTAAGTGTACAAGCTATTGATGATGTTACTGCAACAACATTATGTGCTGCAAACTCTAAGTCAATAAGTAAAAGTGCAAATAAAGAGGGTGCTATTGCATTAGGTGAAGCATTTGCTGCTACACTTAAAGCGGCTAACATCACTCAGATTGTATTTGACCGTAATGGTTACCAATATCACGGCGTTATCGCTGCGTTTGGTGATGCACTTCGTGCTAACGAAATTAAGTTTTAAGGAGACATGATGGAAATTAACAGAGATGATTTTGAAGAATCAATTGTAAATATTGGTCGTGTTACTAAAGTTGTTAAAGGTGGTAGACGTTTCCGTTTTACTGCTCTTATCGTAGTTGGTGACAAAAATGGTACTATCGGTTATGGTATGGGAAAAGCGAAAGAGGTTCCTGATGCTATCCGTAAAGCTGTTGATAATGCGTTTAAAAATCTTACAACTGTAAGTATTAAAGGTACAACAATAGCACATGATATTGAGCATAAGTATAATGCATCTCGCATTCTTCTTAAGCCAGCATCTGAAGGTACTGGTGTTATCGCTGGTGGAGCTGCTCGTCCAGTTCTTGAGCTTGCAGGAATTCAAGATATTCTTACAAAATCAATCGGTTCTAACAACCCAAATACTCTAGTGCGCGCAACTGTCGAAGCACTTGGTAGACTTAAAGGATAATTGATGGGTATTGAAAATTTAACACCTGCTGAAGGTTCTACTTCTAACCGTAAACGTGTTGGACGTGGACAAGGTTCTGGTACTGGTAAGACTTCTGCAAGAGGTCAAAAAGGTCAAAAATCTCGTTCAGGTTACAAGAGAAAACGTAACTTTGAAGGTGGTCAACAGCCACTTGCAAAACGTATGCCTAAGATAGGATTTACTTCTAGATTAGTGAAGCCATATGTTATAAATGTTACAAAAATTAAAGCTGTTGCAGAACTTTCTGAGATCACTATCGAGTCAATTCGTGGTGTTCACAAGATGGGTGCTGCAGTTGCTAAAGTTAAGTTAGTTGGAGCTGGTGCAAAAGACCTTGCTTCAAAAATTAAAGACGACAACGTTACTACAACTGGTAACTAGTCATTATGAATAAAAATCTAGTAAATAAAATATTTATTACTATAGGGTTTTTATTTGTCTATCGCCTACTGGCTTATGTGCCAGTTCCAGGTGTAGACACAGCGGTAATCGCTTCTTTCTTCGACTCACATCAATCAGATGCTCTTGGTTTATTTAACATGTTCAGTGGAAATGCTGTTGAGAGACTATCTATTATTTCCCTTGGTATTATGCCTTACATTACTGCTTCTATTATTATGGAACTACTTGCTGCAACTTTTGCACCATTAGGTCAGATGAAAAAAGAGCGTGATGGTATGGTTAAGTATATGCAAATCATTCGTTATGCGACTATTGTTATTACTATAATTCAAGCGATCGGTGTGAGTGTTGGACTGCAAAGTCTTACAGGACCAAGTGGTAACTCCGCAATACTTGCTGATCACAACACATTTATACTTCTTTCTGCACTCTCTATGCTTGCGGGAACTATGTTACTTATGTGGATTGGTGAGCAGATAACTCAAAGTGGTATCGGTAACGGTATCTCTCTCATTATCTTCGCAGGAATTGTATCAGCTATACCATCTGCAATTGGTCAAACAATTACAATGGTAAATACTGGTGCCATGAGTTTTATCACAGTTATTGCTATTCTTGCTTTAATTCTGGGAACTGTTGGAGTCATTATTTACGTTGAACTTGGTGAGCGTCGTGTTCCTATTACATATGCTAAAAAGACTATGATGCAAAATCAAGATAAACGTGTAATGAACTATATTCCTATTAAAGTGAATTTAGCTGGTGTTATTCCAGTTATCTTTGCTTCTGCAATTTTGATGTTTCCGATGACAGTTTTATCTTCTAGTACTAACCCTACTATGCAGACTATAGCTGACTTCTTAAACCCAAATAGTTATTTCTTTAACTTTTTGACTTTTGTATTTGTAATCTTCTTTGCATTCTTTTATGCAAGTATTACATTTAATGCAAAAGATATTGCGGATAACCTTAAACGCCAAGGTGGATTTATTCCTGGTATTCGTACTGGAAATGCAACAAAAGAATTTTTAAATGATACAGCTGGTAAACTTACTGTTACTGGTGCTCTTTATTTAGGTCTTGTTGCCACTCTTCCTTTTATGATTATAAAAGGTATGGGTGTTCCATTTTTCTTTGGTGGTACTGCAGTTCTAATTGTTGTTCAAGTAGCCCTTGATACAATGAGAAAAATTGAAGCACAAGTTTATATGAGCAAATATGAAACATTAAGTGCGGTCGGTCTCTAAAAATGGCGATTTCGCTTAAAAAACCTCAAGAAATAGAAAAACTTCGTGCCGCTAACAAAATTGTTGGTGGTGCACTCGAACTTCTGCGTGCAAACACAAAAGTTGGAGTTTCTTTAAAAGAGATGGATGCTATGGCTGAAGATTATATCCGTAGTCATGGTGCTACACCCTCTTTTAAAGGTCTTTATGGCTTTCCAAACGCAGTATGCACCTCACTCAATCAAGTTATTATTCACGGTATTCCAACTGACTACAAACTTCAAGAAGGCGATGTTATTGGTTATGATATTGGGACAAAACTTGATGGCTGGTTTGGTGATGCTGCTATTAGTGTTGGTGTTGGAAAGATAGATGCACAAGACGCGGCACTGATAGCTTGTGCTAAAAACACGCTGTATACTGCTATTGAGAATATCAAAGATGGTATGCGTTTTAAAGAGTTATCAGAGATTCTACAAAGCTCAATTGTTGATGCTGGGTATGTACCTTTGAGAGATTTTTGTGGTCATGGAATAGGGCGAAAACCTCATGAAGAACCTCAAATTCCTAATTATTTGGATGGAAAAGCTAAGGCTGGACCCAAGATTAAAAATGGAATGGTTTTTTGTTTGGAACCTATGATATGTCAAAAAGATTCAAAACCAATTATTTTAGCAAATAAGTGGGATGTTGTTAGTGCCGATGGTTTACGCGGTTCACACTATGAGCATACTGTTGCAGTTATCAACGGTAAAGCTGAAATACTATCTCTTGCTTAAAGTAGCAGAGTAACCTTAGTGTAAGTTCAATGTAAAATCAAGCTATTAGATGCAAGGCAAAAATTCGCAGGAGCTATTCATAGCTTCAAGAGTTTTTAACGAAGTAGATTGTAGCTTGATTTTACACCCTTTGGGCAACATATAAAAGATTCATCTTCTTCGTTGAAGATTAGCTAACGATACTAGTATCGCCATCTAACCTTCGCCTTGAATATAAACCTTTTATATGTTGTTGAAATTATACTAAGGTCGCTCTGTTACTTTAGAGAGTAAAAAAGGACTTATAAATGGCTAAAGCTGATGTTATAGAAGTTGACGGCAAGATTATTGAAGCATTACCAAATGCAACTTTTCGTGTCGAATTAGAAAATGGACATATAATTTTATGTCACATTGCTGGAAAAATGAGAATGCATTACATTAAAATTCTTCCAGGTGATAAAGTGAAACTAGAGTTAACTCCATACTCACTTGATAAAGGGCGTATCACTTACAGATACAAATAAAAAGAGTTTTACTCTTTTTATCCTTATTTTATTTACAGTTAAAATACATCTGAATTTCTAAATTCAGATATCTCCATCTCCACCATTTCATCAATCATTATAGTGAAAAGTTCACTTATCATATTTGGATTAATACCTAGTTCTATGGCCTTATGGCGTGCACGTTGGAGTATAAATTCTATTCGATCCTCTGCTTTTACTTCTTCGACTGAGTTTTTAAAACCTGCTGCTTGACGAATTAGATGTGAACGCTCAGAGATAATTTCGACTAATTTCGTATCTATTGTGTCAATCTCAGTTCTTACTTCTTCTAATGTTTTACATTTTTTCATTTTATATCCTTGTAAAATTTTATTGAAATTATCTTTCGATATCTTTGCTGATATATGCTAAATACCCAACACCAATTATTAGTATACTGAACATAGCAACCCAGATATAAAAATCACTACCACTTGCTGCTTGATTGATATTTTCATTCATGCTAGTTTGGCTTCAGTAGTTTTTTTGTCGCTTTTGGAAGATGCGCAAAAGGTATATTTATTATACCCTGTTTTTCTACATCATCGATTAGCATAACATCAAGGGTCATTTTAGCTTGGTAAAAACGAATTGCTTTGTACCTCTGGTTTAGCATTTCAAACTTTATATCTCTGCCACGGAGGTCTTCATTAATTTTTTTCTTTATCATCTTTTAGCCTTTGAGGTAGATACCAGTGTCTTTAACTTCGATTTTTCCAGCATTGACAAGCGAAGTAAGTGTACGTTTAAACTCTTTTTTACTCAGTGAAAATACATCTTTGATGAGATCTGCATCGCTTTTATAGTTGTAAGGCATAATACCTTTAGCTTCTTTGAGTAGAGCTAAAACTTTCTCATCACTACCACCACTT
>Ga0256840_1003608_pt1 | contig 12337 bp, 7 predicted proteins | sample 355202metaG_FD_185969 | JGI IMG/M metagenome (GOLD analysis project Ga0256840, IMG submission 185969) | Hydrothermal vent microbial communities from Mid Atlantic Ridge, Atlantic Ocean - 355-202 | ecosystem: Environmental > Aquatic > Marine > Hydrothermal vents | place: Atlantic Ocean: Mid...
GGCAAAAAAATAGCATGGGCAGCATTCTCTGATAATTGGTACAACGGCATCAGCTACCCTAAAGCTGAAATCCATGCTATCAAAAATAGTGGCGCAACGCCTTATGTTCGAATCATGCCAAGGAGTGATGAAATACAAGGTCATGCTGAGCAAAAATTCTCCATGGAAAATATTATTAATGGAGACTTTGATTCAAAGTTAAGAGCATGGGCAAACGAAGCGAAAAAAGACAACATTCCCTTACTTATGGATTTTGCCGTAGAAGCCAATGGTGATTGGTTTCAATGGAGTGGGAAATTTACAGGCGATAGCAAGACAACAGCTTATGGCGACCCAAATTACCCTGACGGCCCTGAACGATATCGAGATGCTTATCGGTATATCATCGACCTATTTAGAGATCAAGGTGTTCACCACGTTACATGGTTTTACCATTATAACTATGCATCCTTCCCCAATGATGAATGGAATCAACCCAAATATTATTACCCTGGCGATGACTACATTGATTGGATAGGGTTTAGCTTATACGGCGCTCAAACCCTATCAGAAGAATGGGATGGTTTAGATTTTTCTGCACAGCTAAAAGCTTTCTTTCCTTCATTTCAATCTCTAGAAACAACAAAACCCATTGCGCTCCTAGAATTTGGAGTCACAGACCATCACACCCAAGGCAATAAAAGTGCTTGGTTAAATGATGCGTTTAAAACAATACTCAAAAACCCCTACATAAAATTTAGTGCAATTAGCCCATGGCATGAAAGCTGGGAGAATGAGGATGGCAGCCTAACCACTATCCGCCTAGATTCCTCCGCTGAAACAAAAGCAACAGCAAAAAAGTGGATTGCCAATGACCGCTTTATCTCTAATCTGAAGTTTTGACACTAATTGGGCACTGCCTTTAGCATTTCTCATCATGTTGAATCAAGCATGAAGGATTTACTACACTTTCGCCCGTATGAAATCTCTGTAGAAGTAGAGAAACGATGAAATAAGCTATTTATTAGCCTCCCTCTTTTTTGCTTTTTTATACACCCTAAGCGTAAAACGGCAAGCTCACTAAAAGTATATCGCTACACCTTCCAAAGGAAGTGTCGATGCTGGTTTAAACATAGGATGCTGTTTAAAATGACTAAATTTTTCATACAAATCATCGAAAAAGAGGGGGGGTGGTCTATAAAACTAGCTGTTTTCATCAAAAATTGACGCTATTTAATACTCTAATTTCACAAAATTGATACGATGATCGTGAAGCAACTCATAAAGTGAGATTTCAGAAACCATTATCCATCGTAAGAATCTCAACTTATGTGTCGTTCCACGCGGCACCACGTTAACCCCAATCCAGCGCCCCACCAGTCTGATACTCAGTAACGCGCGTCTCAAAAAAGTTCTTCTCTTTCTTCATATTCGCCTGCTCATCTAACCAAGGTGTGCGGTTTTGTGCATTCGGGTATGGCTCTTCTAAGCCTAGTTGTCTTGCACGGCGGTTGGCAATAAAGCGGTATTGCTCGATGTGGTCTTCTGCTGTGTATCCTAAGATTGGTTTTCTTAGGATGTAGTGTGCGTAGTCAATTTCTGCTTTTTCTGACTCGTCCCACATATCGCGGATAGCTTGTGGGTCTAGCTGTACATCATTTTCTAGCATGATTTGCTTTACTACGCGGATGCCGAATGAGGCGTGCATGACTTCGTCGCGCATGATGTATTGCAGTTGTTCTGATGTTCCTTTCATTAAGCCACGGCGTTGTAGTGAGAAGATGGGCGTGAAGCCGTTGTAGAACCATGTGCCTTCAAAAATTGCGGAAAAGAATATGTATGCCATGACAAATTCGGTAAGGTTTTTAGGGTCACGTAAATCCATGTCTGAGCGCATTACAGAGTCTAGGCGTTTATTGGCTAGTTTGATTTTTCCGTGAATCGCTGGTACTACGCGGTAGCGATTGTAGATTTCTCCTTGGTCTAGCCCGATGGTTTCGATGCAGTGTTGGTATGTCCATGTGTGTAGTGCTTCTTCATATACTTGGCGCGCTTGGTAGATTTGTAACTCAGGCGCAGTCATTTTTTCCATTACTGCTAGGCCGATATTACGCATGGCTAAAATATCAGAAGTGGTTAGATAAGCGAGTACGTTTTCGTATACGTGCTTTTCGTTATCACTCAACTTGTGCTGATAATCTTGGATGTCTTGCGCCATATTGATATCGAGTGGCGTCCAGTGGTTTTTGTTGGCATTTAGAAAGTATTCCCAAGCCCACGGGTATTTAAACGGTGCTAGCTGATTTACGTCTGCTTCGCCATTTATTACACGCTTGTCGCTGGCTTTTACAGGTGCGATGGAATCTAGCGCTTCAGATTGATCACGCGCTATGCCTTCTATGGCTTTTTCTGCTAGTTGCTCTTCTAGACTATCTTTTGCGGTATCAGCAGGTGCTTTTACTTCAGGTAGTGTTATACCTGTATCGTCGAATGACATATCGCCGATTACCTCACTAGCTGCATAAGATGCGGCTAGTGTTTGTGGCTCAGCCATTTTTTCTACAACCGCTGGTGCTGGCGTAGGGTTTGCTGCTGGCTTGCTAGCGGGTTGTGGCGCGCTGAGTGGGTTGTCCCAATTGAGCATGATATGTTCTCCGTTTCTGACGTACTTTATTAGCCCGTGCTGTTGTTGTTTTTGTAGGGCGGTTTACCTTTTTTGACTTAGTCATAACCGCTTCCTTCATTCCTTTGATGTGAGCTTCTTTTGTCTTTAATTCTAGGGAGAAGCTTTCCCTTTTTATATCTAACTTTTTAATTCTCGTTAAAGGCACTCCTGACGCTTGATTTTGCGTTGAGAGCAAGGCGCGAGTTTTATAAAAGCTGGAGCGTACAAGCAGTACGTGACTAGGTTTTATAAAAATCGCAACGCGGCTATCGACGCAAAAGCAAGCATCAGGTGTGTCTTTTATTGGCAGGCGTCGCAGTCTGGGTCTAGTATGCTACACGCCGCTGGCGCTGCTGATCCAACTTCCATAGGAGCATCAGGAATATTCTCCTTTGCAACATTACTCGATGATTCCTGTGATTTCTCCATAGCCGTAGCACCCAGACTACGCAAGTAGTAGGTTGTTTTAAGTCCACGTACCCAAGCCAACTTATACAAGTTATCAAGCTTTGTGCCTGATGGTTCTTTCATGTACAAGTTTAGTGATTGACCTTGGTCTATCCATTTTTGGCGACGACTTCCTGCTTCTATCAACCAGCGTGAATCAACTTCAAATGCGCTGGCATATTTTGCTTTTATTTCTTCGGGGATACGGTCAATCGGCTGAACACTTCCATCGAAGTATTTAAGGTCGTTTATCATGACCTCATCCCATAAACCTAGGCTTTTTAGCTCGTTAACCATGTACGGATTAACGACTGTGAATTCGCCTGAAAGATTCGATTTAACAAACATGTTTTGGTACGTTGGCTCAATTGATTGGCTTACACCACAAATATTTGAGATGGTTGCCGTTGGCGCGATTGCCATGGTATTTGAGTTACGCATACCGTGTTTCTTAACTTGTTTGCGAATTCCATCCCAATCTAAGGTGCTGGTTTTGTCTACTTGGTAGTAGTCGCTGCCACGCTCTTTTTCCATCAACTCGATTGAATCAATTGGTAGGATGCCTTGACTCCAAAGTGAACCTTCGTAGCTTGGGTATGCGCCACGCTCTTCGGCTAAATTTGATGATGTTTTAATCGCAAAGTAAGAAACTGCTTCCATGCTCACATCAGCAAATTCAACTGCTTCCATTGATGCATAAGCAATATTTTGTTTATAAAGTGCATCTTGGAAGCCCATTATGCCCATGCCTACTGGACGATGTTGCATATTTGAGTTACGCGCTTGTGGCACGCTGTAGTAATTGTATTCAATCACGTTATCAAGCATACGCATGGCAGTTGTTACAGTTTTCTCTAACTTTTCCATGTCGATGCCGTCAGCAGTTGTGTGCTGTGGCAAGTTAACTGAACCTAGATTACAAACGGCTATCTCATCATCATTTGTATGCAACATAATTTCCGTACAAAGATTTGAGCTGTGTACCACACCAACGTGCTGGTTTGAATAACGAATGTTACAAGGGTCTTTAAAGGTAATCCATGGATGACCTGTTTCAAAAATCATGCCGAGCATTTTGCGCCAAAGGTCTACTGCCTTTAGTTTTTTGAAGAGTTTGATGTCACCACGTGCCGCTTTTTCTTCATAAGCAACGTAAGCTTTTGCGAACTCTTTGCCGACTAAATCATGTAAGTCTGGAGCTTCTTCTGGTGAGAATAGTGTCCACTCACCCTCTTCTGCAACGCGTTGCATGAACAGATCAGGAATCCAGTTTGCTGAATTCATATCATGAGTACGACGACGCTCATCGCCTGTGTTTTTGCGAAGTTCTAAGAACTCCTCTACATCTATGTGCCATGTTTCTAAATATGCACAGATTGCGCCTTTGCGCTTGCCACCTTGATTTACAGCCACTGCTGTATCGTTGGTGACTTTTAAGAAAGGTACAACCCCCTGTGACTTCCCGTTTGTTCCTTTAATATGAGAGCCTAGCCCACGTACACGTGTCCAGTCGTTACCTAAACCACCTGCGAACTTGGAGAGTAGCGCATTATCTTTGATAGAACTGTAAATTCCGTCTAGGCTATCGGGGACAGTAGTTAAATAACAAGAGGAGAGTTGTGGACGACGTGCTCCTGAATTAAACAGGGTCGGCGTACTACTCATAAAGTTAAAACTGGAAAGGAGATTGTAAAACTCGATTGCGCGTTCTTCTCGGTCGACTTCGTTCATCGCCAAGCCCATTGAAACGCGCATAAAAAAGATTTGTGGTAATTCAAAACGTACTTCTTCATCCGTATGGATAAAGTAACGATCGTACAATGTTTGTAAACCAAGGTAAGTAAACTGATGGTCACGCTCTGGTTTTATTGCCGCACCTAACTTAGTAAGGTCGTAGCGTGTTAATTCTTCATCAAGAAGCTCTAACTCAACCGCTTGTTTAATGTATTTTTTGAAGGTTGCAGGATAACGTTTTGCCATCTCTGCTTGTGTCGCTTCACTCTGTCTACCATTTAGGTAGGTGAGTGCTTCGCCACGTAAGTTGTCAAGTAACAAACGCGCAGCCACCATCGAGTAATTTGGATCTTTCTCAATGTTGACACGCGTTGCCATTACTAGTGCGGAACCGACATCCTCTTCAGGAATACCGTCAAACAAATTCCGCAGCGCCTCTTTGACAACAGTGTCTTGATCGACACCGTCTAACCCAGAAACTGCTTCAGCAATAATCTTGCGTAGGCGGTTCTCGTCAAGTGGCTTGGTGTCCCCGTTTGATGTGGTGACTTGTAGCGCATCTTTCTTAGATGCTTTCTTAGATTTAGAGTCTGTGCTTTCTGCTTTTACAGCACGAGCTTGTGAACGCTCTTCACGGTAGATAACGTAAGCACGTGCAACTTTACGCTCGCCTGAGCGCATTAGTGCTAGTTCTACTTGGTCTTGAATATCTTCAATATGGACGATGCCACCATCAGGCATACGACGAAAAAGGTTGTTATTAACCTCTGCTGACATTTTTCTGACAGTGTCATGGATGCGTGATGATGCGGCTGCAACTCCACCCTCAACCCCTAGAAATGCTTTTGTAAGTGCAACTTCGATTTTACTTCTATCAAAAGGAGTAACTTTACCATTGCGACGAATGACTTTATAAATTGCAGCTTCTTGTTCGGTGGTTCTTGCCATGGTTTCATCAATTACATCTAATACGCTTGTTGCTATAGAGTCTTGACCATTGCCAAGTTCATTATCACTGTTGTCATTACTGACTGGTTGCATATTTCTTCTCCGTTCTTATCCATGGCGAAATAGTGTGATGAATTCACTGCCATATATCACCACGGATAAAAGCATGACCATTTCTGAAAATTAGATTGCGCATCACGAAAAATATCGCGATACATTTCCTTTGATTGTGCAGATTTATAAATAAACCTTTTTTATTTCGGCTATTTAGTCATTACTTTTTAAATAACGCCGTTTGTTAGTGAGTGGATATTAAAAATATACACATTGAAACTTAGTATTACTGAAACAGCTAATAAGAACTAAAAATAACAAGCCATGTAAGATAACTGTGATTTATTAGTCATGTGTTTTTCAAGTGGGTACACTATAGAGTGTGTCCAGCCCTTCCGTCAAGCACAACATATTGTGTTTTTTAGCTTTGCAAGATGTTTACAGCCTGTGGATAACATGGGTAAAACTTTACCCAATAAGCTTTCTGCGCTTGTGATCTAATTAAGTATTTTTTTACATAAAAATTAAAATTTGTGATATTTATTTAACTGCTAGAATGCGGGCTTTAAAAATCAATTAGATAGTACCAAAACATGACATTTAAAATTACACTCGAAGCCACTGGGCACACTTTTGAAGCCGAAGATAATGAATTTATTCTCAATGCAGCATTAAGACAAGGCATCGCATTTCCTTATGGCTGTCGAACAGGTTCTTGTGGCACTTGTTTGGGACAAGTCATTTCTGGTGATATTGAATATCCTGATGGCCTACCTCTAACGGTGATGGAACATGAACATAAAAAAGGTAAAGCTGTTTTTTGTGTATCTGTCGCAAAATCTGACTTGGTACTTGATGTAAAAGAGATAGAAAGCTCTACTGATATAGAAATTAAAATTCTACCCGCCCGTGTTGCCTCTCTTAGAAAACTAGCTGATGATGTAATGGAAATGTCGCTTTCTCTTCCAGCCAATCAACGCATGGCATTTCGTGCAGGACAATACATTGAGTTTATTTTACGCGACCGAAGCCGTCGTGCATTTTCAATCGCCAATTCACCTTCAAACGATGAAACTATAGAGTTGCACCTTCGTCATATTAAAGGTGGCACATTTACTGATCATGTTTTTAATGAAATGAAAGAGAAAGCTATTCTGCGTTTCGAAGGGCCTTTTGGTACTTTTCAGATCAGTGACAATTCTAACCGCCCTATAATTCTTATCGCTGGTGGCACTGGTTTTGCTCCTATCAAATCAATGGTTGAAGAACTCATCGAAAAAGGTGACACGCGCCCACTTCATATTTATTGGGGTGCTCGCGCTAAAGCAGACTTGTATCGCAATGATTTACCTGAGAAATGGGCATTTCAACATGAGAGCATTAATTATGTGCCCGTACTTTCTGAGCCTAATGACGATGATAACTGGCAAGGACGAACTGGCTTTGTACATACTGCTGTAGCAGAAGATTTTGCAGACCTTTCAACGTTTGATGTTTATATTGCTGGCCCACCGCCTATGATTGACGCAGCCAAAGCAAGCTTCATAAAACAAGGCTTACCCGAAGATCAGTTGCTTTCAGATTCATTTGAGTATGCACCAAAAGAAACCGAATAAACTAACACCTCATTCAGCTATGCTACTGGGAAACTGAGCGAACAGTAAGAAATATAACTTCATCAGCGCAATATCTAATTAAAGCTCGGCACACTAAAAAAGGACTGGTTTTAACTTGGTATTGCCAGAAAAATGCACAAAAACAACCTTTTCTACTGACCACCCCCCCTCTTTTTCGACGATTTGTATGTACAAAACAGCGAAAATCGAGGGGGGTGGCATAAGAAAAAGGGCTTTATCTAGGCAGAATTCCCTTCTTCAGCCCTATTTCCCGATAAGGGCAGCTAGCAGGCACAAAACTACTTTTTAGATTCTTCAATAAAACGGTGAATAATTGGAGCAAGAATGATTTCCATTGCCATGCTCATTTTCCCACCAGGAACAACGATTGTATTACGACGAGTCATAAATGAATCATGAATCATATTTAACAAGTAAGGAAAATCAATGCAGAATTTTTGTGGGTCACTAAAGCGAATGATTACAAAACTTTCATCAGCCGTAGGAATATCACGCGCAATAAAAGGGTTTGACGTATCAACCGTAGGCACACGCTGGAAGTTGATGTCTGTTCGTGAGAACTGTGGAGCAATGTAATGCACGTAATCTGGCATACGACGTAAAATCGTATCAACAATCACTTCTTCATCATAACCACGCTCTGCATGATCACGGTGGATTTTTTGAATCCACTCCAAGTTTACGCTTGGCACAACACCTACGCCAAGATCTACATACTGTGAAGTATCAACACCTTTCTTCGCGTCTGCTGCCAAACCGTGCAAACCTTCGTAGAATAATAAATCACTACCTGCTTCAATATCTTCCCAAGGTGTAAATTCACCAGAATTCTGGCTACAGCCCAAACGAGCATTATGTTCTGCGGCTTCATCATCATTGTGTAAATAATAACGTTTTTTACCAATACCTGTTTCGCCATACGCCTTAAAGGTTGCTTCTAATGCAGCGAAATCATTTGCCTCAGGCCCAAAATGACTGAAATGTGTATTACCTTCAGCTTCTGTCTTCTTAACCATTTCACCAAATTCAACACGGCTTAAACTGTGAAAACTATCACCTTCAACAATTGCTGGATTAATACCTTCACGACGGAAGATGTTTTCAAAAGCACGTTTTACGAAAGTAGTACCTGCTCCAGATGAACCAGTAACAGCAACGACAGGATGTTTAATTGACATAAGAACTCCTAATTGAGAAATTGAGCGCTTTATTTTACTAATGGGGAATAATAAAAAAGCGGATAGAAATATTGCTTGCGATACTAATGCAAACAAGCTGAGATTTGTATACCAATAATGGGGTGGGTAATAGTATTTATTTTCTGACTGACACCAACCCTATAGCATTTAAAAAAACGCCTGAATACTTTTTTTTCAATGTATATTTACTCTTTTTCGTCATTTTTCAACTCTCAAGGCTTGACATCTTTAGCAAACGAAGTTGTCCACAGTTTCTGTGGATAACTCTGTGAGTATCCTTGTGAAACACCTCAATTAACGAGGCTGTATTTAGCCCCACTACAAATTGGTCAATTTTTGACCATTTCTTATTATTAAAACAATATCAATAACTTACAAGCGTTAATTAATGGGGTTAACGTGAAATATGCGCAATCTTGCACTTTATCACCTCTATTTTGATCAATTTGACTGTCTGTGCATAAATACAGTGCCATTTAATTCGTTATCGCATACCATAAGTGCTTGTTAAGCTTAGGTTCATTGAAAAACAGAACCTGATCTATACCTAATTGATAGGAGTGTAATTCAAGGTGATTACTAAAAAAGGGGACAACCCTCGTGTTGGTTTTGTAAGTTTAGGGTGTCCTAAAGCATTAGTTGATTCTGAAAGAATTTTGACCCAGCTAAAAACTGAAGGTTACGATATCGTTCCAGAGTACGATGGGGCTGATGTCGTTGTGATTAATACCTGTGGCTTTATTGATAGTGCAGTAGAAGAATCATTAGATGCTATCGGCGAAGCACTAGAAGAAAACGGCAAAGTTATCGTCACGGGGTGCCTAGGTGCGGAATCTGACAAGGTACTTGATGCACACCCTGGTGTATTAGCCGTAACAGGCCCTCACGCCTATGAGGAAGTGATGGGAGCAATCCACCAGCACCTGACACCACCACATGACCCTTATCTTGACCTTGTCCCGCCACAGGGCATTAAACTCACGCCTAAGCATTACGCCTATTTAAAAATATCAGAAGGCTGTAACCACCGTTGCTCATTTTGCATTATCCCTTCTTTACGTGGCGACTTAGTTAGTCGCCCGATTGGTGATGTAATGCAAGAAGCAGAAAATTTAATTAATGCAGGCGTAAAAGAACTGTTAGTCGTTTCACAAGATACCAGCGCCTACGGCATAGACACAAAATATCGCACAGGTTTTTGGAATGGCAAGCCGATTAAATCTCACATCCAACAATTAAGTGAATCATTAAGCGAGTTAGATGCGTGGGTTCGCTTGCATTATGTTTACCCTTACCCTCATGTTGATAAACTTATTCCATTAATGTCAGAGAATATTGATAAAGGCATCTTGCCTTATTTGGACATTCCCTTTCAGCACGCCAGTCATAGAATATTAAAAGATATGCGCCGCCCTGCCCATGCAGAGAAGGTATTAACCCGCATAGCAAAGTGGCGCAGTATTTGCCCTGATCTCACAATCCGTAGTACCTTTATCGCAGGATTCCCAGGGGAGACTGAAGAAGATTTCGAAGTACTCTTGGACTTCTTACGTGAAGCACAACTAAACCGTGTCGGTTGTTTTGCTTATTCAGAAGTTGACGGCGCAGAGTCAAACAAACTCCCTAACCATGTGCCCGAAGATGAAAAACAATATCGCCTAGAACGTTTTATGGAAGTGCAAGCAGAGATAAGCGCTAACAAGCTTGCGGCAAAGATCGGACAAACTATGACCGTATTAACAGATGATTCGACCCAAGGTGCAACAGAAAAAGATGACATTACCATTGCGCGCAGTAGTAGCGATGCACCTGAAATAGACGGCGTTGTTTATATTGAAGGAGAACTGTTAGAAGCAGGACAGTTTGCCCAAGTTGAGATAACGCACGCTGACGAGCATGACCTTTGGGGCAAGCTCGTATAAAGAAATAGGCTATATACAATATAGCAATCAATTCAATCTGATAAAAACAAAAAATCCGAGTATCTTTCGATAACTCGGATTTTTTTTAGCCCACTAAGAGCGGGTATTGTGCTTATAGACTTTGGTAATATTCAATCAAAATCTTAGCGACTTCAGGACGTGAGAATTCTTTAGGTGGCGCTTCACCATTACCCAGCATCTCGCGTACCTTAGTTCCTGAAAGCAGCACAAAATCATCTTTCGTATGATCATCCACTTCACGCATCATTACAACTTTGTCTAATTTCTTAGACCAAGCTGTGTGGTCTGCCATGAACATTTCGATTTCCATCGCACCTTCTGGTACTTCATCATCGAAAATAGTTTGTGCATCAAAATCACCGTAGTAGTCGCCTACTCCAGCATGGTCACGACCGATAATGAAGTGCGTAGCACCCATATTTTGACGGAAGTAAGCATGAAGCACACCTTCACGTGGCCCTGCATAAAGCATATCGTAACCGTAACCCGTTACCATTGCGCTGTTTTCAGGGAAGTAAACCTCAACCATTTTACGAATAGCTGCATCACGCACTGCCGCAGGAATATCACCTTCTTTAAGTTTACCCAGTAACATATGGATAACCAGACCATCACAGCCAAGGCGCTCCATTGCCATATGACAAAGTTCTTCGTGAGCTAAATGCATAGGATTACGTGTTTGGAAGGCAACCACTTTATTCCAACCATGCTCAGCAATTTCATTACGGATTTCAACCGCAGTACGGAATGTATCTGGGAACTCAGATTGGAAGTAGCTGAAGTTCAATACTTGGATAGGGCCAGAAACAGCGATTTGCCCTTGAGTATTAAAAGCTTGAACACCGGGGTGCTCCATATCATCAGTACGATAGACTTTATCTGTCATCGTTTTCATTTGTGCATCAGTCACTTCTTCAACTGCGTCTACATCCATAACCGCAATAACAGGGTTTCCGTCTACATTAGGGTCACGTAATGCGATACGTTTTGCATCACCAATTGCGTCTGTATTTTCAAGTAAGCAAAGAACGGGAACAGGGAAAAACGAACCATCTGTTAAGGTCATTTTTTCTGCCGCACCCATTGCATCAGCTACATTCATGTAACCTTTCAATGGGTTGAAATAACCACCACCCATCATGACGGCATTAGCAGCAGCTTGTGAACTGATGACGACTGAAGGTAGAGATTCAGCTTCTTTACTTAGCTTTTCATGTTCTACAGTGTCATACACAAAGCGTGGTTGTAGTTCGTCAGAACCAATTGGTTTAATCATCCTTATTATTTCCTCGTATCTACGACCCAAAAGGGAGTAGTGATAGTGTTAAAATTTGGTAGCTCTATACTGGCAGACTGCTATATATGATATAGCGAGACTTTTGGATGAAATATATAACAAATTATAAATTGCTAATATTTACAGCGCTTTAGATAGATTGGCGTACTTATTTTCACCCATTTACCGAATGCATAAAGCCTAATAAACGAGCAAAGACTACTACCATTATCATTTTAAGTACAGAGTAGAAAAACTTCTACACCAATAATCTAAGCTTATTGATATCTATAAGTATTCTATTCATCCATCTCAGGGAAAAAATTCTCCATCATGAGATCTGGTCACTCTGCTGAACTACTATAACTAAAATATATGCCATAAAATATTAATGGCTCTACGAAATACCTGCGCATTATGATGTAATACGTTTCTTTTTACGTCTTATATAAGAT
>Ga0256840_1003609_pt1 | contig 12335 bp, 13 predicted proteins | sample 355202metaG_FD_185969 | JGI IMG/M metagenome (GOLD analysis project Ga0256840, IMG submission 185969) | Hydrothermal vent microbial communities from Mid Atlantic Ridge, Atlantic Ocean - 355-202 | ecosystem: Environmental > Aquatic > Marine > Hydrothermal vents | place: Atlantic Ocean: Mid...
TAACTGGGATACGAACCCCTTTGTACCAGTGATCAAAGAGGGTAACATTTACGCACGTGGTGCTCAAGATATGAAGTCTGGTGTGGCTGCTTTTGTGCAAACATGTAAAGAGATAGAAGACTTTAATGGCACACTCTCTGTACTGCTTACCTCAGATGAAGAAGGTGAGGGTAAGTATGGTACGGTAGTGATGCTTGAGTATTTAAAAGAAAAGGGTATGTTACCTGACTACTGCATCGTAGCAGAGCCTACGTGCGAGACTACCTTTGGGGATGCTATCAAGATAGGGCGACGTGGGTCAATCAACGGTTACCTAAGCATACAAGGGAAACAAGGGCATGCTGCCTACCCTGAAAAAGCGATAAACCCAGTGCATCAGATAGCTCCTCTTTTAGAGAAGATTGCGGGTATAAATCTTGACAATGGCGATGATGATTTTTCACCAAGCCAAATGGTGATTACGGACATACGTGGTGGCATGGAAGTGACTAATGTTACGCCAGGTTCTTTAAAGCTTATGTTTAATGTACGTAATTCCACTAAAACTACACAAGAAGAAGTTAGACTGCACATAGATAAATGTTTCCATGACTTAGACTATAGTTTGGAACTTACGCAAGGCTCTTATCCTTTTGTAACAACAAGAGACTCTAAAGTGGTGACTAAACTCACTCAAAGCATAGAAGAGATGACGGGTGTAAAAACAAAACTTTCAACAGCAGGTGGGACAAGTGATGCACGTTTTATGGGTGCTTTTGGCATAGATGTGGTTGAGTTTGGTGTCATAAATGATACTATACATGCACCCAATGAACGTACTTCCATCGTAGAAGTAGAAAAGCTCTGTGAAGTGTTTAAACACATGGTGAACAATTTTAATTAAGGATGAATAGAAATGAAAAAAATAGTATTAAGTATCTTATTGCTCACAGGAAGCATTTTTGCTCTAGACTGGGTAAAAGACATTGACACTGCTTTAGAACTTGCAAAAAAAGAACATAAAACCATCATGGTGATGGTTGAGGGTGAACACTGTAGATGGTGTAAAAAGATGAAGGGTCGTACACTTTCAGATGAGTCAGTCGAAAAAAGACTTGAAAAGTTTGTGGTTGTAAAAGTGATGCGTGAAAACGGAAATGCTATGGCAAAACTACCTCCTGTTCAAGGCGTACCAACTATATTTTTTATGAAAGCAGATAAGGCTATCGTTGAAGATATTATTGGTTATTTTAATGTGGAAGATTTTACTTCTTACCTCAATGATGTAGAGAAAAAAGTAAAACACTAAGCATGACAAAACTTTTTTTCATCCTTCTAGCTGTCTTAGTTTTAGAAGGCTGTACAGACAAAACGGAGAAAAAATCTTCTTTAGTCACTCCAGATATGAAGAGTGAAACTACTCATACAAACAAACAAACATTACCTGACACTGTTGAAACATTAGGTAACCTAAGCTGGCATTCAAATGTTAAAGAGGCTTTTTCTTTAGCAAAAAAAGAAAATAAAAATATCATCATCATGGTAGGGGAAGACAGCTGTCGTTGGTGTGTTAAGATGAAGAAAAAAACCCTCACAGATGCACGCGTACAAGAGCAGATGCAAAAGTATGTGCTAGTCTCCATTAAACGTTCTGACAAAGAAGCTGTAAAGCTTGTGCCTGAGTTTGATGGTAATATACCTAGTTTTTTCTTTATAGATAAAAATAAAGAACTCATAGAGTCTGTAGTAGGGTATTTTAATGCAGATGATTTTACCGGGTACATGAAAGAGATAGAAGAACTCTAAAAGGGAAAATATGCAAAATAGACCACATTTTAAAGAGTACATCATGGCAAGATTGGTGACGGTTGCTGTGGGTATCTTTGTACTGTTTGCTCTTGTGATGTCACTTTTTATAGAAGACTCTAAAACAGTGTTGCTGGTACTTCTGTTGATTGCTCTTGCTTTTTCTTTGTTTATTTATGCTGTGTACCGTGGGGCAGGGCGTATGCAAAAAGAACTTACTACAGTTAACAAATACCTTTCCAATATAGAAAAGGTAGATAAAATACACTACAAGGCACGCTTTTTCACCCAAGAGTTTGAAGATATCAACGAAAACCTCATAAAGATACTTAAAGCGTCTAAAAAACGTGAAGACGTTAAACAAAGATATAACGCAAAACTAAAACTCAAAAACCGTCAACGAGGTGACATGATTTCCGCCATCGCTCATGAGTTTAGAAACCCCATTGCTTCCATCATGGGGTATGCACAAACACTTGAAGATGATAAAGACATTCCTCAGGCATTACAAGAAAAGTTTTTAGGAAAAATCTACAACAACGGTACCAAAATAGAAGCACTGCTAAGCCGTTTGGTTTTATGGAACAAGTTTGAAAGTGGAGAAGCAACCCTACATCCCACATCTTTTGATATGCTAACCCTCATAGTAGAAGTAAAAACATCCCTTGAAGATAAATATCCCACAAGACACATAGAAGTTAAAGGTGAGTGCTATACTGTAGAAGCAGATAGAACTTTACTAGATATCGTACTAAAAAACCTCATAGAAAATGCCTTGAAATACTCCAAGGAAGAGATAGTCGTATCTATAGAAGAAGGTAAGATTAGTATTGAAGATAAAGGTTCAGGTATCTCATCTGAAGACATATCTAAGGTTACTAAAAAGTTTTACCGTTCAGGAACACATACTTGGGACAACTCTATGGGATTAGGACTTTCAATCGTAAAAAGTATACTAACCTTGCATGGTAGTAAACTAGAGATACAAAGCGAAGAAGAGAAAGGTTCTGTCTTTTCTTTTAAAATTTAACGTTAAAGGTACTCTTTAGGCATCTGTAGTGTAAATCAGCTTTTCGCTTACTTCATTGTTGTTTATCTCTACGTAACGCATAGGGTATTCGTCAAGGTCTAGTGGTCTTATGAATCCTCTTGTTGTGATGGTTTTAACTCTATTTATCATTTTTATATTGTCAATGTGTTTATGCCCAGAGAGAGCTACAAGCAGGTTAGGATAATCAAAAAGGGCGTTGATAGTCTCTTCACCGTTACCTAGAACATATTTGTGTATATCTTTGGCTTCTGTACCGCCCCAGTAGTTTGTATAAGGGTGATGGTTGAGCATAAGCGTAGGCTTATTTAAATCCAGCATTTTTTTAGCAAAAGCTAAAGTATCTTTGCTAAACTCTCCGTTGTTTGCATTTTCTATACAGCTGTCAAGTCCCAGTAATAAGTGTCCGTTTATCTCTACAGCCCAGTCTGTACGCTCTACAGTCATGCCGTTGTAAGACATAAAGAGTTTTTTAAACTCCTCAAGGTGAATGCGGTTGTCATTGGCAGGGGAGGACTCTTTGTTCCCACGTACATGGTACACAGGACAGTGGAGTTTTTCTACTATCTCTTTGTAGACTAATGCATCTGAGTTTTCTTTCATGTTGTTGTTAAAGTTGTCTCCACCAAAAAGTACACAGTCTAGATCAGGGTAATGTGCATTAAGGTACGCTACTGCCATTTCAAGTGCTTCAACACTATCTGGGTTTCCCATATCCATATGGGCATCGGTGATATGTACAACTTTGAGAGAGTTAGGTGTGCTAAGCTCTGTTTTTGTCTCACTTGCGACAAGTGGCATCGCTGCAAGTGCTGCAGCACCTTTAAAAAAATTTCTTCTTGATATTTTTGCCATTATTTATCTCCTATGGGTATATATGCATAGCCCTCATTTTGTCTGTCTATGAGTCCTATGGTCGAGTTGGGGATTATTTTAACGTAACTTACTATATCTTTGGGTTTAAGTCCATGCTTAGGCATACCTGCACCACACATAAGAAACTCTACATCATAGGTGTCATGCATAGTCTTTATGCGTTTTTTGAGACTTGCATACTCTGCTAAGAGTACCTTGTCTATTTTGTACTCTGTCTTACTAGGGTCTACCGTAAAATACCGATAGGCCCCACCATGTATGACCACAGTTACATCTAATTCTTTGAGTTTACTCTCATAGTAGGCTTTGTTCGCTACGATGGCTTTAAGAATTTTACGTTCAAAGGCTTTTTGGTTTTTGGTTGTGAGGTCATAGACGACTTTGGCTGAGGCATTTTCTGCCAAGAGTAAGCTGAAAGAAGTCAAGAGGAGTAAAAGTATCTTTTGCATGATGTATCCTTTTTATTAATTTTAACAAAAAAGTGTAAATCAATTGTAAAAATAATTTATCTAGAAGTTTTAGAATATTTACATATTATTTATAAAGTGATATTATAATTTATGGTATAGTATCCCATCGTCAAAGTATAGGTTGTTTATGTCCAGTCAGATAGCAAAAAAATCATTAAATCAGTATTATAATAAAATTGCATTGTATGCAATATTTACACTTTTGATTATTTTATTTGCCTCAGTTATCTTTTTTGTGCAAAATGATAAAGAAGAGAGGTTGATAGTGTTAGGGGACAGAGTTGTAGAAAATTTTCGACTAGGTTTAGACTATGAAATGGTTGATTTACTGTCTTTTTCTATGGCATTATCAGAAGATGGAGAACTAAAAAATGCACTAAATTCAGAAGATGAAGGTAAGGGCTATAGTATTCTTTCTCATATTTCTGAACGTTTTAAAAAATATACACATTTAAAATCTCTACGTTTGCAGGTCTTAACACCAGATTTTTTCATCTTTGCTCGAAGTTGGAATGAAGGTTTTGAAGGTATGCCCATTTGGTGGTTTAGAGACGATCTTGATGCACTTAACAAAAACAATGAGCCAAAAGTGGGCATGGAAACAGGTAGATTGCTTACGTTTAAAGCGACTGTTCCTATACGCAGTGGTATGAAACTATTGGGATACCTAGAAGTCATTAAGTTTATCGATGAATTTTCAGTCAAACTTCGTAACAAAGGGGTGGAACTGATAGCTTTAATGGATGAGAAGTATTTAGATAAAGCAGAACTAATGAGAGATTTTCCCATGGTTCATGGGTATGTCATTGCCAATCAAAATTTTAATCAACAGCTTTTACAAAAAATAAAAATGTTAGATTGGGATGACTTTCAAACTAAAAGTTATACCTATGAAGACGGTATCCTTTACTTAAATGAACCCATGTACAATGGAGCAGGGACACAGATAGGTATCTATATGTTGGCTGTACCAGACGATGCATTAAATTTCTTTAAAAAAGACAATGAAAAAATATCATTTTTTACACAATTTTCAGATGATGACATAGAAAAAGTTGTGAATGCATGGCAAAATCCTTACGGAAGTTTTCGTAATAGTGAAGATAAAAACCTTATTGGATTATTGCCCAAGCTACGTAAAGAAGATAAAGTAGAGTTAGAGTTTAAAGCTAAGATGATGTTGCGTACATACACGAAAGAAGAACTGATAGATATTATCTTACTAAACAAACATAAAGAGAAGAAGGTAGGAGAAATACAATGAAAATACTCATTTTGGAAGACGAGCGTATTTTAGCCATTAGTATGCGAGAATATTTAGAAGATTGTGGCTATGAAGTTTTGTGCTATACAGAATCTGACAGTGCCTACGATGCAATCTATGAACAGACCTATGACCTTTTACTTTTAGATGTAAAAGTGCCTGGTGGACTCAATGGTTTTGAAATGCTTGAACAGTTACGCAAAGATGGCAACAAAACACCTGCTATATTTATCACTTCACTGACGGATATAGAAGATTTAAGCCGTGGTTATGAATGTGGTGCATGTGATTATATACGTAAACCTTTTGATTTGGCAGAACTCAAGTTACGTGTAGAACAAGTTGTGAAGTTACAGTGTTTTAGTTCTGAAGATGACAGCATAGTCTTACCTCATGGCTACTGTTATGATGTGTCAAAAATGAAACTCACACTAGATGGAGAGAGCATTACACTTGCAAAAACTGAAACTAAAATCTTAGAACTGCTCATTAAACAACGCGGTGCCATAGTAAGTTGTGAAATGTTTTGGGAAGAGGTGTGGGGTGAGTGGGTTGACTCTGCAAATATACGCGTACAAGTTGGTAATCTACGTAAAAAACTCGAAAAAGACTTCATAAAAAATGTTCGTGGCTTAGGCTATAGTATTGATTTTTAATACCGAAGAGTTTGCACGTAAATATGCGATACGCTATACATCTGTCTTAGCGGTCTTGCTGATAGCCCCTTTAGTTATTTATGTGTATTTGTTGTTACAAATTGATGAAGCAAGAGTGAAAATTTCTCTTGAGACACAGGCAAAACAAATTATCAACGTGATGCAACGCTATAACAACAGTGACAAAGTATTTCACTTCCCACGGTATAAAAAATATCAAGCTGCTCTCTACGACAAAGACTATAAAACCCTTTTTAGTACACTGGCGTTTGAACCGAATTCATTTATGAATGGTTTTCATAAAAAAAGAAATCATTATTACTATATCTATACTTTATCTGATGGGTATTACTTTAATGCAAGTTATCTTTTAGTTTCTACTAAGCATACAGCCAATAAGATTTACTATTTCGCAGCTTCGGTACTTTTAGCCATCATATTGGCACTCTTTATTTTTTCATTTTTATTATTGAGAAATTTTTCTAGACCCTTTGAAAATCTCAATACGCAACTTGATAATTTTATAAAAGATTCCATGCATGAAATAAATACTCCATTGAGTATTATCAATCTGAATGCAGATCTTTTTGCTAACAAATATGGTGAAAATAAATATTTAAATCGTATGAAATCAGCTTCTAAAACATTGGCAACTATATATAATGATATGGATTATTTGGTAAAACAAGGTAAGGTCATGCATAAAATACAAGAGATTGACATAAGTGACTTTATTCAAAATAGAGTAGATTATTTTCAAGAAGTAGCCAACTTGAAAGAGATAGAATTACAGACCAACATAGAAGAAAATCTTGTTTATACCTTTTCCAAAACCAAACTCCAAAGAATAGTCGATAACACTATATCTAACGCCATTAAGTATAGTCACCCACAAAGTGATGTCGATGTCACACTCTATACGAATGACGAGACTATTACGTTCATCGTGCAAGACTATGGTGTAGGCATAGAAAATGTTGATAAAATATTTTCACGCTATTACCGTGAAAATGAAGCCAAAGGTGGTTTTGGTATTGGGCTTAATATTGTGAAGCAAATTATCGATGAAGAGGGTATTGACTTAAAGGTCACTTCCACAGTCAATAAAGGTACAATTTTTAACTATACGCTCTATAAATAAGAAATATTTATATTTTTTTATTCTTTTTTACACTTTCTTTACATTCCCTTGTTATCATACTCTCGAAATACAAATAAAAGGAGTATGAATGCATACAAAAATCAAACACTTAGCTTTGACAACATTGTTTTTATCTGCATCAGCGACATCGTTACTCGCTATGGATTTAACGAAAGCATATGATATGCCAGCGGCAACAAAAATGATAGAAAAAGATTTGTTCCCTGAACCTACAAAATTTACTATGCCAAAGAGTTGTGACTTAACTGACCCTAAAGCAATTGCTAGAGGTGACTTTATGTTTAACAATCTTAATGGTAAAAAAGCAAAAGGTAAACGTCCAGAGGGTTTAGCTAAATTTGTGGAAAAAACAGGAAAAGATGGCAAAGTCAAAAAAAGTCCTAAACAGTACGGTAACTGTATAGCCTGTCATGATATAGAAGGTTCTAAAGGAGCGGGAAATATTGGTCCTAGTTTAGTTGACTATAAAGGAATCTTCTTAGATACTAAAGTAAGAGATGCAGCGTTTGTGTATCAAAAAATTGCAGACCCAAGAGTAGACAACGCAAACACACACATGACAGTAAACTTAACAACAAAACTTTTTAATGAACAAGAGATTTGTGACTATACTGCGTATGTTATGTCTGATAAAACAAAAAAATAAAAAGGATAAAAATAATGAAAAGAAGAAATTTTATAAAAAGTATTTGTGCAGCGACAGCAGTAGCAGCAGTAGCAAGTCCTTCGGCACTTTTAGCTAAAGAAGCACCAAAAGGTGGGAACCTTTTAAGCTATGATGCAGCCGTAGCAGCGATAACAGGTGGTAAAGCAGTGACAGATAGTGACAAGATAAAACTTACTGTACCAGAAATCGCAGAAAATGGGGCAGTTGTACCTGTGAAAATAAATGTTGAAAGTCCTATGACTGAGGCAGATCATGTGAAAGCCATACATGTATTGAGTACTAAAAATGGAAATGCAAGATGTGCAGATGTGATGCTTACACCTATGAATGCAAAAGGATATTTTGCAACACGTGTAAAATTGGGCGGGACTCAAGATGTAGTAGCTTTGGTAGAGCTAAGTGATGGTTCATTCTTAAGAGCATCAAAACCAGTGAAAGTAACTATCGGTGGATGTGGTTGATACTAGCCTTTAAATGATAAACACGCGTTATAAACACTAAAAGATATTAAAGGATACAAAATGGCAGAAGCAAGAAAATCGATGATAAAATTTAAACCTAAAAAGTTTAAAGTAGGAGATATAATTAAAGTTGACTTTATTGTTATACACCCAATGGATACTGGGCTTAAGAAAAATAAAAAAACAGGTGAAGTTATCCCTGCAAAGTTTATAGATAACATTACATTTTCTTTAGATGGAAAAGCATTCACAACGATGAAAGTATGGGAAACTGTCTCTACAAACCCTTATTTTTCGGTGAACATGAAAGTACCAGGAAAAGGAAAAATCACTGTTGACTACACAGACAACACAGGTGAGAAAAACTCTAAGAGTAAAAAACTTAAACCAAAAGGATAAGTTATGAAAAAAGTATTATTATCATTGGCTTTTTTGAGTACGATGGCAATGCTGCAGCTTAACGCTGGTGAGCAGTTCGCTATGAGTGACGCAGACAGAGCAATGTATACAGAAATGTTAGAAAATAACCCTGCTGAAATTTATGTTGAAGAAGGTGGAGAAATACTAGAAGAGGCACTGGGTGGAGAAGAAGCATTAGCTAAGTTCCTTGAAGTTTCGGAGAAAGATTTACCAAAATACATTGCGGGATTCCCACGGTATATTGCAAAACTAGGTAACGTTGTAGGTATAGACCAAGTACTACAAGCCATGCAAGTTTCACAAGGAAAAGAAAAAACAAAACTCAAGTCTGGAAAAATGTTTTCTATGCTTGCCTATGTAAAATCTTTAGCAAATGATGAACTCATCAACATTGATATAGAAGCAGATGAACACATAAAAGCTTCCTATGCACTAGGTAAGGTAACCTACATGACTGCACGTGGGGGTAGAGGACTCTCCTGTAATGCTTGTCATTCTGCAGACATCGTTGGTCAAGTACTAAGAACACAGCCTTTACCAGATTTGGGTGAAGTGGCAGTTGGTGGGACATGGCCTGCATACCGTATGACAAAGTCTAGTCTTAGAACGCCACAAAGAAGATTTCAAGGGTGTATGAAAAATGCACTTTTAAAAGTCATTCCTATTGGCTCTAAAGAGATGATAGCTCTTGAAGTATATGTGGCAACACTTGCACAGGAAAAGGGCAAAAAAATTGCCATTCCTGGTTTAAAAAGATAAGGAGTATTCAATGGAAATAGACAGACGAGACTTCCTCCAAATTGCAGCTTCATTAGGATTGTTAGGTGCAGTGGGCGGAACCAATCTTTTTGCAGGAGAAGCGGGGAAAGAAAGAATTAAAAAACTTACTTTTTCTGACGTGGTTGCTTTTGAACCTAAAGGTAAAGCCACCATACTTCACATCTGTGATATGCATGCTCACATAAAACCATTGTATTGGCGAGAGCCATCTACGCTTATCTCTGCTAAAAACCTTGTAGGGACACCTGGATTTATTTGTGGTGAAGCATTTCAAAAGCACTACGGCATTCAACCAGGTACTTTAGATGCTTATTTTGATACACATAATGATTTTTCTGAACTTGCTAAAAAGTTTGGAAAAATGGGTGGTATCGCACATATGAAACCTATTATAGATCATGTAGAAAAAGAAAGAGGAAAAGAAAATGTTCTTCTTCTTGACTCTGGCGATACATGGCAAGGTACCGCAGTAGCACTTAAAACAAGAGGTGAAGCCATCGTCGATGCACAAAACTATTTGGGTGTTGATGTCATGGTAGGACACTGGGAATTTACCTATGGTAAAGAACGTGTACATGAACTCATCGGTAAAATGGATGCAGAGTTTATCTCTCAAAATGTGATAGATAATGACCCTTTTTCAGATGAATTTGAAGAACTCATCTTCCCTCCATACTCTATAAAAGAGATAGGTGGAGCGAAGATAGGTATCATCGGACAATCTTTCCCTTTTACTTCTACTGCAAACCCTAAAAAGTTTACTGAAGGGTGGAGCTTTGCACTGCGTCATGAATCTTTGCAAGAGTATATAGATATGCTCAGAAAAGAGAAAAAAGTTGACTGTATAGTAGTGCTTAGTCATGATGGATTCTCAGTCGACCAAGAGTTGGCTAAAAAAGTAAAAGGTGTAGACTTTATATTGAGTGGTCACACGCATGATCCTAGTCCTGAACCAATTATTGTAAATGATACAGTGATTTTGATATCAGGAAGTCATGGTAAATATGTAGGGAGATTAGACATTGACATCAAAGACAAAAAAGTGGTTGATTATAACTTTAAGCTTATTCCTGTTGCTTCTAATCTTATCCCTGCTGACAAGGCAGGTGTGGATCTGGTAGAAAAATGGTACAAACCATACAACAAAGAGTTGGGTGAAGTTTTAGGTACAACCAAAGGTCTACTCTATAAACGTGATACTTTTTACTCTACATTTGACTCTCTCATAGGGATGGCAATCCAAGATGAAATGAAGTGTGATATTAACTTTAACCCAGGGTATAGATGGGGTACAACTGTTCTTCCTGGTGGAGATATCTTAAAAGATAATGTCTATGAAATGACTGCAATTACTTACCCAGAAGTCTATACATTTGACCTAAAAGGTGAGGTGATATTTAAACTCATGGAAGACATCGCAGATAATGTTTTTAATGCTAATCCACTATTACAGCAAGGTGGTGATATGAGTAGGATTACTGGTGCGAGTTATAGCATCAAAATCTCAGAAGCTTCTGGTAAACGTATTTCAGACTTTATGATAGGAGGTAAACCGATTGACATGAAGAAGACTTATAGAGTTTCATCGTGGGGTGGTAACTTACAAAATGTAGGTGAAAACTTAGATGAAAAAGCCATACGACCTGTGTATGAGGTTGTGAGTGATTATATTCGTAAGAAAAAAGTGATTGACATACCATTAGAATCTAATGTAAAAGTGTTAGATATGGATTGTGGATGTCCAGTTGCAGGTGCTACATGTTAAGATAAAACCGTGCCTTGTCTCTTTGTTTGAATACATTGTTAGTCTCTTCTATTTAAGGGGCAAGGCACCCATGGTTGTGACGTATAATCACGATCCCATTTTAACATAAGTTAATTATATAAATATAAATAAAAAACAAGGGGTAAACAATGAACAAAGGAACAATTAAATTAGGGGTAGCTACAGCGGCTGCATTACTCATGAGTACATCATTGATGGCAGGTGGTGATATTGAGCCAATGGTACCGATGGTAGATACTAAAGCACCTGCAAAAGTCAAAGACTGGACAAGCAAACATAAGTTTTTTGGTTTTTCACAAATTGGTGCAAAATTTGGTGATGGTGCCAAACTAGGAAATGACGCTGATGTTGGATTTGAAGCAGACAGAATTCGTCTAGGTTGGAAATATTTTTCAGGAAATTTAGCAGCAAAAGTATTTTTAGATTTTGCTAAAAAAGGTTCAGACAATGGTTCTGTAGGTGTTCCAGATTTAATTAAAGATGCATTCATCGCTTATAAATTTGATGATGCCATGGTGCTTAAAGCTGGTGTGATTAAGACACCCGTAGGTATGGGTTTTACCATTCCAGGTTGGAATCTTGATGTCATCAAACGCGGATTCGATAAAAAACTTGCATTTGAACGTGCATTTGGTGTGATGATTTCAGGTCGTGACATAGGATTTGGAAACAACGGTAAAGTAAATGGTCTTGAAATGGGTCACGAAAGACCTTGGAAAGGTTTTGGTTATGATATCATGGTATCTGGTGCTACAGGTAGATCTGGTGCTGTAAATTCGAAAGATGAAAACAAAAAAGTATTTAAACCAAATCAAACAAACTCATACATGGGACGTTTAATGTTTGACTGGGGTCAAGCACTTCATGCTGAGGTAGGTTATGGTGTAGGTAAAGGTCAAACAGATGGTTCTGGTGAAGACTACAAAGTACTCAATGCGGGTATAGATTCTCACTTTGACA
>Ga0256840_1003610_pt1 | contig 12334 bp, 11 predicted proteins | sample 355202metaG_FD_185969 | JGI IMG/M metagenome (GOLD analysis project Ga0256840, IMG submission 185969) | Hydrothermal vent microbial communities from Mid Atlantic Ridge, Atlantic Ocean - 355-202 | ecosystem: Environmental > Aquatic > Marine > Hydrothermal vents | place: Atlantic Ocean: Mid...
CTGTCCCCTAAATTATGGTATGCAAAGACAATATATTATACTGCCTTTCATAATCCACGTAGATTAGGATGGACAGGTCAAAACATCATATCTAATATTACCTGCGGTTTTGCTCAGCCAATTTCAATCTGAGAACAACGTCTGCCTTACATGGGGATGGGTATTTACATAACTTCCAATAGTTTATCGGCGACTCTAAATGAATTAGCATAGATGGTGAAAGTCGGGGTGACGCTACCGCCATTTGGCATAAAACTACCATCAGTGACATAGAGGTTATTCGTTCCGTGTACACGGCAATCGGCATCAAGAGCTGAAGTTTTGGGATCGTTACCAAAGCGCAATCCTCCTGCCATAAGGTTTGAGGTTGGGTCTGTCCAAACATTACCTACGGCATCATCTGCACCCATGGCTTTCATCATTTCTACGCCTTTATCGACGACATATTGTGCCACTTTGACATCGTGCGGGTGAAAACCCACTTTGACCTTTGCAACAGCATCCCCCCATTTGTCGGTAGTGGATTCGTCAAGTGATATGTTGCAATCATCGTTTGGCAACCAATCACAAAAGACTTCAAATTTAAAATCTTTAGATTTGGTAAAGGCAGATTTTATGTTTTGTTTGAGTTTTGTGCCCCACAATAATTCGCCATCATCAAAACGCAAGGGATGTGTGTCAGCCGTTGGTGAAGGAGGGTCAAAAACAAAGTCGATGGTTCCCCCTTTTATGGGTTTTTCGGCAATGCTTTTATCATCAATAACATACCAATCTTGTAAGGAACGATTGAAAAAAGGTCCACGTACCATTAACTCAGCGCGTTTATCTTTTGGTAGTTTGGTTAAGTCAAATGTACCATGGCCTGTGCCTCCCGCACAGCAATGCAGATTTTTGCCGATTTGGTTGTTTTTATTGCCAATACCATTGGGATGCGAGTTACTTTTTGATGCCAGTAGTAGTCGAGATGATTCGATTGAATAACAGGCCACAACCACTTTTTTGGCATTGACCTGAACAGTTTCACCCTTTTCATCGTAATAATTAACCGAAGTGGCATTGCCATCAGCATCGGTATTTATTTTGTAAGCTTTCGCATGGGTAATAATTTCGCAATCACCTGTTTTGACGGCATCATCCAATAAGGCTGCGCGCGCTGAAGCTTTTGCGCCAGAATGACAGCCATAGCTGCCACAATATCCCGAGTATTCGCATGAGTTTCTGTTGTTGTGGGGTTTTGATAAAATACCACGTGACATGATTAAGGGCGTAAACCCAATTTTATGAGCCGCTTCATCAAACCAACGTGCTATGGGGTGTTCTGCTGTTGGTGGAAAAGGAAAGTCAGGTGTTGAACGGGGTTCTAAAAATTTATGTGGACGAACTTTACCCGAAACGCCAACGAGTTTTTCGACCTTGTCGTAGTAAGGCTCCATATCTTCATAACTAATAGGCCAATCCGCAATATTGGCTCCTTGGATTGGACCAAATTTTGTTAGCAGTTTAAAGTCAATTGGTTTTAAACGGTAAAAATAGGCACTCATAAAATTGCTGGCACCACCGACTATATTGCCACCCCAAAACTGCGATGTAGTGGATTCTGAAAAATTTCCATCATCGTTTGGTTCGGATAAAATATGGGGTTCTTGTGATAATTTGGACCGAAATTTGCGTCTGCGTCCAAGCATCTCGTCCTTTTTAAAATCCTGCTCGTTATACCAAGCACCTTTTTCTAATACGATAACTTTGTGTCCAGCATTGGATAATTCGTAAGCAATGGGAGCCGCTCCCACGCCACTACCGACAATACAAATTTCGCATTCTAAGGTTTTCATTATTCAAAATCCCGATAAGTTTTGCCTTGGATGGGGTGCGGAAACCCTCCTTGGTGTTCTAACCACTGCCACCCGATTTGATTGGTGTTGCCACCATAGAAAGGGTCGAGTGTGACGGCTTCAACTACGTAATACAAGAGAATTGAAACCCAGTTTCGTCCCGCTTCAGAATTAATAGTTTGGGCAATGAGTTTATCTTGCCCTTCGTTATTAACAAGACGGAAGCGTTTCCCAGACTCATCTTGTGCTAATTGGTTAAGCCAACCAATGCCTTTGATGATAAATTCTGGATCGCCATCATTAATGTTAACCTCATCAGTCATTGCCCATTCAAGATAGGTTGTAATATTGAGGTCATTGGCACTTGGCCCATCACCATCATCGGGAAACAGTCGCATAAATATTGCATCTAAGTCCAGTTTTTGTTCGGCATTAAAGGTTTGTGTTGGTATTTTAACTGTAGGAATTGTGGATTTAACTTTTGGTTTTGTAACATTAGTTGCATCAACTGATGGCTTGCAACCTGAAATGCTGGCAAGTAAGGAAACCGCTGCTGCCGATTTAATAAAGCTTCTGCGGTTAATGCCAGTCGTCCAATGCGCTTTAAAAGCCATTATTGCAGGCTTTTTAATTAAATAATGGGCATCACCTGCTGATTTTGAGTGGTATTTCATGCTCTTTGATTGACCTCATTAAATAATGCCATGAATAAATGAATATAAGAGTAAAGGGTTTTAACTAAGTTGTGGTCTTTTTTATTCCAATTTGCAACGTGTTTTGATAAATCATCTGGGACACCATCACGGTGAACAATCGTCCCTGTGATATCAATAATAAATTCGGTTGGTACACCGTGGACATTGTATAAATCAGTAATAATTTCGCCTTCGTCGAAGCTTAACATATAATTAATGTGGTGTTTCTTTTGAAAACTTAAAGACTCTTGGATTGAATCATCACGAGAAGTATTTATTGCAATTATTTTAATATCATTGGCTAAATTGTTTTGCACCATTTTAAGTTTAGGAATTTTTTTCATGCAAAAGTGGCACCAAGTATTCCAAAACACCACATAGACACTTTGTTTGCCTTTGTAATCACTAAGCTTAAAATGTTTTCCATTTATCGAAGTCATTTCAAAATCAGGGGCGGCATCTCCCTCGTTAGGACGGTAGGCTAGCGATGATGTGCTTATAACAAGGAGTAAAAGTAGTGTAAATGTGCGATGCATAAATTATATTTAAAAGTAAGTTAACAACTTAGACCATAATACCTCAAAATAAATCACATGTGTTTAACATTTTATTAAAATAGTATTTATACGGCATATGTAGACTGTATAATCAATATCACAATTAACACAGTTTATAAAATGTTTAGTCAAAAGCAGTATTACAAGTTTAGTGCCTATGGTTTTTTGAAAAACCTAAGGTTCTTTGATGCATTTTTGCTTTTATTCTTGGTTGATAAAGGTTTGAGTTATACCCAGATTGGTGTTTTGTATGCTCTGCGAGAGGTTGTTATTAATGTCTTTGAGGTGCCATCAGGACTCATAGCTGATTCCTATGGGCGTAAAAATGCCTTGTTGTTATCTTTCATATTATATATTGATTCTTTTTTGTTGTTCTATTTTGCAAATGATTTCTGGTGGTTTTTGCTTGCCTTTGGCTTGTATGGCGTTGCCGATGCTTTTCGTTCGGGCACACACAAAGGCATGATAATGGATTATTTGAAATTACATGATTGGCAATCCCATAAGATTAACTATTATGGTCATACACGCTCATGGTCGCAAAAGGGTTCGGCATTGTCATCGCTTATTGCGGGTTTAATTGTCTATTTTGGTGGTGATTTTAAGCTGGTTTTTCTTTATTCTATCGTACCTTATGTGGTTAACTTGTTTGTCGTAGCTTCTTATCCCAACAATATCAATCATGCCAACAAACCTGAACAAAGGCGAATAGGGCTAACATCAAAAACTCTGATAACCGTATTAAAACAAGCCGAAGTGGTCAAACTGATAAATTCGGCTGCATTGCATACCGCTTATTTGAAAGCGATTAAGGATTATATTCAACCACTAATAGTTCATGTGGCAGTGCTTATTCCTTTGATGAGTCAGCAACCAATTGAGAAGAAAAATGGTCTGATTATTGGGGTGATTTATTTCTTTATTTATCTGGGCACGTCACGCGCATCACGTATGGCATCGGTTTTTTATGGGAAAAACAAGATAAAGAGCTCAAACCTCACCTTATTATTAGGGTTTGCGCTTGGTCTCTTATCAGGTTTATTTTACCTAATGGATTTATGGGTTTTTGCTTTGTTGTTATTTGTTGGTGTGTATTTGGTGGAAAATTTACGCAAACCCATTTTAACTGGAATCATCTCAGATAACGTGCCTAATGAAATATTGACTTCGGTACTATCTGTGCAGTCATTAGTCAAAACGGTAATGACGGCACTGATTGCTTTGTCCCTTGGCATCCTTGCCGATAGCTTTGGTATTGCAGTGGCTTTTATCTGCGTGTCAAGTGCACTGTTGCTGTTGGTGTTACTGTTAAACTACGCGCTCAAAGTGAGCAGTAAAGTGCCTTAAAAATTCAGGTTCTTTGGTAATTCTTATGCCTTTTGATTGCTTTTTTTCTTTGATGATTTCTTCAAAGGTTTCAATCACATAATCGATATGACTTTGGGTGTAAACGCGTCTTGGGATCGCCAATCTGACCAGTTCCATGGGAGCGGGTACTAACTCGCCATCTTTATCATACCTGCCAAACATCACCGAACCAATTTCACAACCACGAATACCACCTTTGATGTATAAATCACAGGCAAGAGCTTGTCCAGGATATTGATTAATTGGGATGTGTGGATAAAATACTTTGGCATCAATATAAACGGCATGTCCACCGATTGGGCGCATAACGGGCACACCCATTTCGTGTAATTTATCCCCTAAATAGGTTGTGCTGGTAATGCGGTAATGCAGGTAATCTTTGTCAAATACTTCGACTAGTCCTATGGCAAGTGCTTCCATATCACGCCCCGATAAGCCTCCATAGGTAACAAAACCTTCTTTGATAATTAAAGTATTAGTGCACGAGTCAGCAATTTCTTTGGATTTTAAAGCAATAAATCCACCCATATTAACCAGTGCGTCTTTTTTGGCACTCATGATACTGCCATCGACTAAATCAAACATTTCTTGGGCAATTTTGCGGTATTCTACATTTTTATAGGCGGCTTCGCGTTGGGCGATAAAGTAAGAGTTTTCGGCAATTCGGCAACAATCCAGCAAATAAAGCACGCCGTATTTGTCACAAATAGTGCGCACATCTTTAGCGTTTTGCATGCTTACGGGTTGTCCGCCTCCTGAGTTATTGGTCACGGTTAAAATGACTGCGCCAATATTTTGAGCACCGTATTTGATTATGGCAGCTTCGAGTTTTGCTATGTCTATGTTGCCTTTGAATGGGTGTTCTAATGCGGGTTGTTGTCCTTCTTTGGTTAGGCAATCAATTGCCATTGCTCCACCGTATTCAATGTTAGCGCGGGTGGTATCAAAGTGGGTGTTGCTGATAAATACTTTGCCTTTGCCGCCAAGTTGGGTGTATAAAATGCTTTCACCAGCACGCCCTTGGTGTGTTGGTATGACGTATTGGCAACCAGTTAAATCACGTACCGCATCGCGCATACGCTCCCAACTTCGCGCACCGGCATAAGACTCATCACCGCGCATGATGCCCGCCCATTGTTCGGCACTCATGGCAGATGTGCCACTATCGGTGAGTAAGTCGATAATGACTTTTTTGGATTCGATTAAAAATAAATTGTTGTGTGCTTGTGCCAAAAATTCAATGCGCTGCTGTTGGCTTGTCATTTCAATCGGTTCAACTGATTTGATGCGGAAAGGTTCTATAATGGTTTTGTGTTTCATTTCAATCTTTTCTCTTTTTGCTGGTGTTTATGCCAGTTTCTAAATCTTTCAAAATACCGTTGTGAATGTCGTAAATCCAGCCATGTATAGTTAAATCGGCGCCATCATTCCAGGCTTTATTGACGATGGATGTGTTACAGACGTTTTTAACTTGTTCGATAACGTTGAGTTCACACATACGGTCATAACGTTGTTTGCCTCTAAGTTCTTTTAGTTCTTCCTTGTTGAAACGAGCAACATCTTCGATATGCCCAAGCCAGTTATCAATCAAACACACTTTCTTGGTTTTGTGTCCTGATTTGGTTTTCTCCATAGCAGCTTTAATACCCCCGCAACCGTAGTGACCACACACAATAATGTGTTTTACTTTTAAGATATCGACAGCAAATTGTATGACCGATAAGCAATTTAAGTCTGTATGCACAACAACATTGGCAATATTGCGGTGCACAAACACTTCGCCAGGGGCTAAGTTAACGATCTGATTTGCAGGAACGCGTGAGTCAGAACAACCAATCCATAAGTATTCTGGAGCTTGTTGGTTACTGAGATTTTTAAAAAAAGCGGGGTCTTCTTTTTTTATTTTTTTTGCCCACTCCTGATTGTTTTTGAATAAGTTTTTAAGTGATTTCATGAAACTCATTATACCATTTTATGAAGGTAAATGGGTTGATAAAAATCAACTTGCTTGTGTACTGTTATTCGAATGAATCCGAAAACATCGCATCAACATCCAATAAAGAAGCAGATCCTGCATTCGGTTTTTGTACAGTATTATCATCAAAATTAGCTCCCACTATTGCCCACCTGTCACTCAAAGCAACGGAAAAACCATATTGAGCACTACTACCTGGATCAGATTGAGGCAACAGGGTACGCGTCCATATACTACCATCGTATTCAAACACAAATGCCAAACCTGGATTTCCAAAAGGACTGTTAAGCATCCTTCCATGAAAATTACCTACCAATGCCCTGTCTTGTTTTAAACTAACAGCATTGCCAAAGTTTGCATTATTCGTACCACCAATATTGGCACCAGTAGTGGTGAATTTTTCAATTTGATTCCATATAGAAGCGTTTTCATCAAACTCGTAAAGATAAGCCGAACCAGATCTATTCTGATTTGTCCCTCTATCACGAAAAGCACCAATCAGTGCACGATTTTGATACAAACTTACCGAATACCCATACGAATTAGCACCTGTAAAGTCACTTGCTGATAATTGAGTTTGTTCTAGATTGGATAGGTTTTCAAATATTGTCCCATAGCCTTCACTATTATTAAAAGGCCCGGTATCAGTGCCTACTAATATTCTATCCTCATAAACACTGACCGAAAAACCGAATTTATCATCTACAACACTATTATCATCAACCAAAGTATCTCCTTGTGTCCATTGCATTGTGATATTATCATAAGTAAAAACATAGGCAGCACCGGTATCGGTATTGACCCCAGGAGAACCAACCGCAAGATTGTCACCATATAAACTCACCGCCGTTCCAAACCTGGCATCAACCACAGGCATGACTGCAACCAGTTTATCAACTTGTGCCCAAACGCCTTCATTTAGTTCAAAAACATAGGCAGCACCTGCGTTGGACAATCCACCTGTATTTATAATATTTGCACCGACAACCAGTCGATTATTGTCAATACTGACACTGTGACCAAAGCCATCATCTCCATCAGTGTCATTGCCAAACAACTTCTGTGTTTGCACCCAGCCATTGGCGCTGTATTTGAAAATATACACAGCACCAGCAAGTGTTCCTCTTTCGTCATCTTTAATGGTTCCAACCGCAGCATAATCACCTGAGACGCTAACCGAATGTCCAAATTCTTGATCTCGATTGGTATCATTGGGCAATATTTTAAATTCCGGAAACTGTGCCTGTGCATGAAAAGTGATTAGGCAGGTAATCAAAATCAGAATAAAGTTTTTGATGTTTAGTTTTTTCATGTTATTTTCCTTTTATTATAACGACTCAATTTCATAGGAGATTTTCACCCCTGAAAAAATGAGGTCAGTGCCTGGGATTCCTGGTTTATCGATAGTAATAAAAGCATAAAAAACACTGGAAGAAAAATAACTTTGATTTAGTGTTCCAGAAGGGACGATAATTCCTCCGGGAGTCGGAACTACTCCTGTACTGACGGTGCTTAGTGTTGAAGAAATGTTGTTTGCGGAAAAGCTGGTTCGTTTTAAACTTGCGCTAACCCGTCCAGAGGGGTCATCATCAAAAGCAAGTAGCTCAATCTTAGTGATGTTGACTCCATTTGGTAACAGAATCGGAGCGTATAATTTGATATTTGTATTGGTTGTTTCAACATTTGATAAGCCAGCTAGAGTTCCTGAAGAATTTATTTCATATTTGAATGAAGATTTTTCAGGAGTGAAAGCCTGATAACCTAGTATTAGAATACCAGTCTGAAGTTTTCTTTGGATTGAACCATCTAAATTTACTTTAAAAATTGTATTATTCAAAATATTTCTGATATCTAAAGGTGCATTTGGAGTGAAGCTATTACCTGTACCAATTCCGACATTGCCCTGATAGAATATGCCTGTACCAACGTCAACCCAAGGTGTTGTTACTCCAGATTGTGAAACGGCTTGCCATTGACCAGATGTGCTGTTGTATTGAATAATGCTTCCATTACTTGCACCATTGGTGGCAAATTTTTCAAAACCAATGGTTTGGTTGACAATTTTATTATTTGATATTTGAAAATTTCCAATTTTATTTTCGGAAATAGTGAAATCTGCAAAATCAACACCCAATAGAGAACCATTGACTACGGATGCACCAGTAACAGCATTATCCGCCACAAAATCAGCTTGAATGGCATAAGGTGCAGTATTGATTGGGACTCTGGGCGATAAAATAGAAGTAGTTAGAGTGATTGGGTCTTGAATACGTATTTCTAAGAAGACATCTTGTCCATCAAATGGAACATCACCAAAATCTAGTTCAGCATTCAATAGGCCGTTGTTAATAGGATAAATTTGTGTAATTCCATCTAGTAAAGTGCCATTTGTTATGGCATTATAAAGTACGAAATTCATTCCAAAAGACCCATTTGCTGGAGAGCCATTAAAAATTACTTTCCCTTGATAGTTAAACTTTGTCGTGGCAGCTTTAACTCCACTCATAGTGCTAGCAATTAATACGATTGTCATAGCCATAAATTTAATTATATTGTTCATGTTGTTCTCCTATTCAAAACTGTTTTTAAAAATTAATTCAACCGCGTCACTAGGTTTTAATAAACCCGAATGTACGATAAATCCTGCATTTGATGATGTGCCAACTACCGTTTCTGCAACAGAACTGGTGACTGTAAATGTGGCACTACTCGAGACTCCATACCCTTTGGAAATATGTGAGTTTTGTATTTCGTTGGATGGTGTTCCTTGTTGATTTAGGTTGGAGGCAGAAATCAAGTTGTGTGAGAATGTTAGTAGTAACATTAAGATTAACTTTCTATTCATATTTATTTCCAAAATTTCAATTCAGGCAAATTATAGACCTCGAACATTCAATATAACCACAGAAAAAATCCGACAAAACCTGACAAAATGTGAATTCAGACAGAAAAACAATTGATTTTTGTTCTATAATCAATAAACGGAATCTAATAAAAAGCATAATGGGCAAACAAATAATTTTTTTAAATTTTAGTGTTGATACGCAAAAGCACCAGTTGTATCAATCGAATAATCGTGTTGATATTACTTCTACTGCTTATAAATTATTAAGTTATTTTATTGAGAATCCTGGCATAACTATTTCAAGAAAGACTCTGACTGAGCATATCTGGTCAAACCGCATTGTTTCAGATACATCATTAGATAAATTAATTCAAAGATTGAGAAAGGTTCTCGGTGATACAGGGATGCATAAAGATATTATTGGGACGGTCCATGGTGAAGGTTTTGTGTTTTTCCCAGAGGTTAAAACTCAGGTACGGGTTGCGAGTAGCATAAAAAATAAACCGAAGCATAAAATAAATTATTTTTTTATAATATTAGTACTAATGATGTTGGTTTTTTTTGTTGAAATAGGTAATGATAAAACAGACGAATTACCTATCATATCTCAGGCACAAGCTAGCCCATTAGTACTGGCATTAATTCCAAATATTACTCAGTTAGAAAACACCAAGCAAAATTGGATGACTTTGGGAGGGATGCATTACTTTAAAGATATTTTTAAAAATTCACTTGGTCTAGAGATTAAAAATATTAGTTTAAAACAGTTGGGTGATGAATCGCCCGAGCGATTTGCAATTGACTTAAGTAATAAACAAGAAGTCGATTCATCCATTATTGTGCAAGTTCAAGAAAAGGATGAAGGGTTTATTGGCAATGCGAGCATTAGAACAGAACAAGGAACTCTAGCAAGACAACAGTTTTCATCACCAACATTAAAAACTCTTTACGATGATATGAGTGCTTGGGCTAAATATGAATTGAAAATAGACAATCAAAAGTCTAATAAAACTGCAGATAAAATGATGAGTGCTAATCGTTATGCAGTTGAAAATTACATTCGTGGTATGGCTGCTCAGCTTTCTGGTGATGCTGCCAATGCCATTAAATATTTTGAACTAGCAACTAAAGAAGACCAAGATTTTTGGTTAGCATGGTATGAACTCTCTTTGTCTTATAGGCATCAAGGCGATTACCAAAAGTCACGTGCCATAATAACGGTATTAAAACCTAAAATAAACCCAGTGCCCTTAATATTAATGAATGCTGAAGCCTTGAACGATTATTATCTCGGTGAGTATGAAAAAGGCATTGCTATCTTAGATGAAGGGATAAAAATTGCAAAGAAAAATAACAGCTTAAAAGACTTAACAATGATGCTAACAAATAAGTCGTTGTTGGCACGTTATTTAGGCAATCAAGACTTAGCATTCAGCAGTATAACAGAATCAATTAATGTCATTTATAAACTACCAGGATCTAAGTATTCAAAGCTTGGCTCAGCATACAATACACTGGCTGGAGTTGAAATTAATTTGTATGATTACAGCAATGCAGAAAAACATGCATTATTAGCGGTCGAGAACTTTGGAAAAGCGGGTAATCGCCGTTATAAAGCGGTCGCTAAATCGAGATTGGCGGGAATAAATTACCTGCAAGGACGTTGGCAAATAGCAGAAAGTTTAAGGAATGAAATACTACTCGAACAACAAAGTTTGGATGATAAATTTGGACAGTCAACCTCTTACATGCGATTGATTGACTTAGACTTACTCAATGGCAATGCTGCAATGGCACAACAGCATTTGGATAAGTTAAGTCTTTTAATGGCAAATATCAGCAATAAATTTCAGCAAGATGGGTTTTTAAGTACTAAGATTAAATATTATTTGTTTACACGACAATGGGATAGGGCAAAAAAGGCTCTTGAACACTATCTTCTCCTTAGTTCAAACGATAGTCATCTGTTTAACTACTATCAATTACAGCTTAATTTTTATAAATACACTGGAAATGGCAAGGCTTGGAAACAAAAAGCCCTGAAATTTATAGAAACATTTAAAACGAAAAGCGACTATAAAGAGGATTCACTTATTTATTTGGTTGAAGCTGAAATAGCCAAACAAGATAATAAATTAGAGTTAGCAGAAGACACCTATGAGCTAGCAAAAGAGCGTGTGCTCATACAAAAAAATTCATTTAATATATCTCAAGTTTTTAGTAGCTATATTCTTTTTTTACTTGAGATAAACAAAATCGATAAAGCATTTAATCTTCTATCTCGTGTGGAAAAATATAACTTGCCGATCTACCCTTTCTTAAAAGTAAAAGCCAGAGTATTATTTAGTCAAGGAGAAACGTTCAAAGCAACAACGCTTTTACAGGAGTTAAAAGCTAAATCTGGAGGTCATTGGACTATAGATGATCAATTGCTATTAGAGGAATATCAAAAACATAATTGACCCTGGCGGCTAGTGAAATTAAGGTAATAAAACATGCTTATTTTTGAAGAAGAATTTATTCATTATTATCATCTTCGACAATTTCATAATAATCGTAATATTTGGAAATATACCAAGCGATAATTTCTGTAATAACAATGACACTTAAGCAATAGAGAGGTATAATTATTATTGCTGCCAATGGTATAAAATATAACGAATATAAATCTTCTGATAAGCCTCTTAACCACAAGGAATCATAATAACAGGATTGAAACTCACCATGTTGGTTATCAAAACCAGAACAATTTTCGGTCAATAGTAGTGGAAAGCCGAAAGTGACAAGGTAAGTGATAATACGGAATATTGTTGAATTAAGCATTATGAAAATACCGAAAATAAGCTGACCCATATTTTGAGGTAGGCTTTCCATACATCTAATAGAATTAGTATTAATTGTTTTATCGAACTAAAAGCTTCTTTGTCAAAATGTTTTTCGTAAGCGTCAACCAAACCACATACTTGACAAGTTCTATCAATCGTTGTTTGATTTAAAATTCCAAGGCAGGAGTTTTTCGTAGCCTTCAATAGATTCAACCAACTGCAGCTCTTTATAAATAT
>Ga0256840_1003611_pt1 | contig 12321 bp, 14 predicted proteins | sample 355202metaG_FD_185969 | JGI IMG/M metagenome (GOLD analysis project Ga0256840, IMG submission 185969) | Hydrothermal vent microbial communities from Mid Atlantic Ridge, Atlantic Ocean - 355-202 | ecosystem: Environmental > Aquatic > Marine > Hydrothermal vents | place: Atlantic Ocean: Mid...
ATCACCATTCAAATCAAATCTTTCCGCCCCATCAGGTTTTTTGTTTAATAGCTTGATAATTTCATTCGCAATATCACTATTATTTGTAGTATTTGACATAACTTTGGTTCCCAACAAAAACTAATTATTATTTCTTCTTTCATGTCCAAGTTTTGCTCCAGCACTTGCGTTGCAGTGGACACATTCTATTTCTATTCTATCTTGAAATTGATCGATAACATCCTTACGAGTAAACTTTTCGCCATTTGCAGCCTTTTGGCGCCAAACATCCTGTTGTTGAACCCAAGGACTATCCTCAGGATGTCCTAGTTGAAAATCTCTTTTGCCATTTGCCTGCTTTTCTCCAGTTAATTCTTTACTACATTTTGTTCGTCTGTCGCTCTTACAATAGCATTTTGCTGTGTTGCCACTCTAAAATGTGGCCTAGTCTCGAAGCGTGTATCAAAAACAGAATTCTCAACCTCAGACGAAGTATTCCCATCCGATCCAGTTCCTCTATTAGACCGTTTGAATTCATCTTTTATCCTGCTGGCTACAGATGATGCTTTAGCCGTTACCGCTGATGCGACTGATTTTGTCTTATTTACTCCAGCAGATGCAGCCGATTTTGCCTTAGCAACAACTGCGGACGCTTTATTATTGACCCAACCAGTAGCTTTTCCAAACCATTTGCTTTTAGCAACTCTATTTATCGCTTTTCCGCCAACCAACCCAATAGCGAGGTTTGTAGTAATACTCTGTGCTTTATCTATTGTACTCAGGTTATCATCTGAGACAGTATTATAAACCTCAATCGAGGTAGAAATCACATCATAGGCTTTGACTGGTTTAATTACTCAGCAATTTCATCATAAGGCGATTCATCAATAGAGTGAATTGAAGGCCATGACTTTATGGCTTTTTCATCAGGTTCACCGCCGCCACCTAGCAACCAATGATTATTGAGTTTGTCGGTGAGCTCGACAGAATTATCGATTAAATCTTCACTTCGAGATAACACGCCCGGCAACTGTTCTGTGGTGGCGCTAACATCTTTGACGATAGCTTGTATTTCAGCCAGTAATACATTTAAATCAGCCGTCGCCTTGTTGAGCTGTTCGGTTGTGCCTGCGGCATTGGCCATAACGGCTTTAATATTACCTTCAGAATCGGTTAATATGCCTGATACAGAGTCCATAGCTGTTTGTAAGCTTGCCAAGTTATTTTCTACACTGCCCAATATTTGAGGAACTTGTTCTTTTTCTAGGCGGCTGGTCAGTGCTTCTACATTGCCAATTATTTGGGGGATTTGTTTTTCTACGTTGGCCATTAGGCTTGGAAATGTGCTGGTGCTTTTGGCCAAATCATTTGTAATATCGCTGACATTGTTTAAGGCTGCAAATAAGGCGCCTTGTTCACCCGTTAGCTGTTCTACATTATAAACGATGGCTTTCACTTTCTCAGCCAATCCGGGTAGATCAAACGCTTCTATTTGGGCGGCTAAATCTACAGGTTCTATTACTGTTAGTTGTGTGTTTAACTCTAAAAGTCGTGTCTCATTTGAGTTGAAATGAAAAATCAAACCACCACCACCCAATAGAGATTGCACACCAATGGTGGGCTCAACTTCAAGCTGACTGCCTACTGTTAGAAATTTCTTATAACGTTTGATAAATTCAATATCAACCCTAACTTGACCGTCATCCTGCAAAGTGACATTTTTGACTGTTCCTATCGTAATCCCAGCTAAGTCGATTTCACCCGCAGGTGCTAAGCCAAAAGATTCTGACAAGATCGTGTGAAAGGGCAATTTTTCTTCTAAGTCACCCAAGCCATGTAGGCGTAAAAACCAGCTAGCAACTGCAATAATAATAGCGCCAATAATAAACACACCTACTATTCGATCAATATGCCGAACCTCAATACCTTGGTTTTTATTATTTTTATCGGGCATAGTCCACCTCTAACTGATGTTCTTTTATGGTGTAATGGGATGTGGCAAATTTTGCTTTTTTTTCTAATGATGTCATCACCACTCCAAATTTATACTGTTTTTGATAATGTTTGATAACATTAATAAGCTTTTTAATCATTGCAGATGACATGCCTCCCTCTAGCTCATCAATCAATAAAAGCTGTGGCTCAATGACCAGCGCACGCGCTAAATTTACGATACGTGTTTGAGTATCATTTAACTCATTTGGCTCTAAAGCGAGCAGATCGATGATTTCTAAATCTTCTGCAACACGATATATGCGGTCTCTTATTTCTCGTTGGCTAAACTCGGTGTGATACGAAAGCGGTAAAGATAAGTTTTGATAAACATTCATAATGCTAATCAGGCCAGCCGCTTCATAAACCATGCCTATTCTTTTTCGAACATAACGCCGTTGATTGCGATCTGCTTGTAAAATATTAACACCTTCAAAATAAATATTACCTTTCGCCTCATCCACCAATCCAATGAATGATCTTAAAAGTGTGGTAGCCCCGTCCAATATCCCCGTGGTTATTACGATAAAGTCATTATCATAAACATCTAAACTAACGTCGTTAAATAAAATATGATCGTCAAAATGTATTTGCAAATTTTGCACTGAAAAAATAAGAGCACTATCAGCCATATGCTATCACCGATAACATTACATTAATCATGAAAAAGATAATTAATTGGGTCGTAGTGGCATTTGAGATTGCTTTCGACATCTCGGAAAAACGTCCACCCGCTTTTGAGCCAAAATAAATTGAAATAATGGCTATAAAGAAGCCTCCAATCACACCTTTTAAAATAGTTACAACTGCTTCAGTTAATGATATTTTAGTGACAATAGCAGTCACAAAATCAATTAAGGTATGATGTGTAGGATCTAGCCACGACACCATTATGTAGCCAGCAAGAATGCTAAATGCATCAAAATAAATTAGCATTAATACCAAAGATAGGGGGAAAGCTAAAAATACTGGAACAAGGAAGATAAATACAGGATCAACCCCCAGACCTCGTAACACATCAAATTCGTTAGCTATTTTAAGATAACTGATTTCTGCTGTAATGGCGCTGGCAGAACGCCCAATCAGAATAATGCCACAAATCAGTGGTGCTAATTCACGCACAATGAAAATCACATATAACCATGCATAGGCATCAACAAAGTTTTTGCCATCAGTGATTCCTTGTAATTGTGATACTAACAATGCACCAAGCAGAATAGAGATGACCATTACAATATAAAGCGTTTTGACACCAGCATAATAAAGATGGTGTTTGAAGCGACTCATAAAGATGGAGCGATGCGAAGGGTTAAAGATACCCATACTCGCTTTGAGTGATATGTAAACTAAAGCAAACAAATCAGAGAGTTCGTAAATTGACTCGCGGATACTGCGACCCATGGCTGTAAACATTATTGTGATTCCAATGCTTTTAGCGTTGCTTCTATACGTTTTTTATCACCCATTGCGACATTTACTTCTAGTGCGCGCTGTAAATACTGTTGTGCCTGTACATTTCTGCCTTGTTTTTTTGCAATTATTGCGAGTATATACAAACTATCTGAGATACCCACTGTGTTTTCATTTTTCTTATACAAGATCAACGCACTTTTAGCAGAGTCGCTATCATCAGCAAAACGAGCGTAGTGTAGCTGCACAAAGGCATAGTCATCTTCTTCTGCGGGCGATGCTGGTTGAATTGTGCTGATAAGTTGATGAGCTTGCACATGATTTTGCAGGTAAGTTTCAGCAACTGCCTGTTCTATTGATGTATTTGCAGTATCACGTGCTTGTTCAAATTCAACACGATTATTATTAAGCTTCCCTGATAGCAGGTGGATCTGATACTTTTTCTCAGCTACATTAAGCTCTTGGTTTAGGCTCTTTGCTTTTGCCAAATGCCGTTGTGCTTTATCACGTTGATTTTGCAATAAATACAAACGTGTCAAATTAAGGTGAAGACGCAACTGACCTTGCTGATCATCAAGTAATGCAAATAACCGTAAACTGCCACTTGCCGATTTTGTTGCACTGGAATAATCTCGCTTAAGCGTATCGGCTTGTGCTCGTTTTTCGAGACGTTCAGCTTTTGTTTCTATCGGCGTATCAGGCCCCGTAGGCCTACTAGCACAAGCGCTCAATATAAAAATGAACGCGATTGTAATTATAAAAATCAGGCTGTTTTTTTTCATAAAACCTCAATTCCGTTATGTAAACCTGCCAATCTTAGATCGCTTAGTCTACTAACGCTAAGCGTTCTCACTGATATCTAACAATTCAATCCAATGCTTAACCGGTATATCAGTGCCAGATGAAAGATGCATCAAACAACCAATATTAGCAGTCACAATAATATCAGGATTTGAAGCCGATAAATGCTGTAGTTTATTTTTTCTTAGCTGTTTTGATATTGTAGGCTGAAAAATAGAATAGCTACCCGCCGAACCACAGCATAAATGGCTGTCTGTAATGGGGCTTATCTGGATATCTACTTTGGCTAATACTTTTTCTACAATGCCGGGTAGTTTTTGGCCATGTTGTAGCGTACAAGGCGCATGATATGAAATATTATTCGCCTTCACTCTCAAAACGGATAAATCCTTTCCTAACAAATATTCGGCAATGTCTTGTGTTTTCTCTGATACTAATAAGGCCTTTTGGTAGTAAGGATCATTTTTCTCAAATAAGGTTTTATAGTCCTTCACCATCACACCGCAACCGCTGGCAGTAGATATAATCGCTTCAATACCCGAATTAATTAACTCAGACCATGCGTCGATGTTACTTTTGATTTGTTGCAATGCTTTTTCTTGAGCCGATAAATGATGTTCCAGCGCACCGCAACATTGCGTTTGTGTTGTTTCAACGACCTCAACACCTAAGGTCGCCAATACATTTTTAGTCGTATGATTGATATTTGGTGCTAAAGCTGGTTGCACACAACCAGTAAGCAATAATACTCGTGCAGTGACTGCACTAGGAGTAATTGCCGGTGTATTGATTGAGGAATGTTGAACGAATAGTGCTACTGAATTGAATAATACCGGTGTAGTTAAAAGCTGGCGTACACCAGCGCGATAGAGTTTTTGCCACCAAGCGCGTTTAGGTTCGGCTAGCTCTCGTCCAATGTCTATTAATTGGCTGTATTCAACGCCAGAAGGACAGGTTGTTTCGCAAGCTCGGCAGGTGAGGCATTGATCTAGGTATTGAACCGTATCTTTGCTGACTTGATTCTTTTCTAAAACAGATTTAATCAGGTAGATTCGGCCTCGTGGTGAGTCTAGTTCATTGCCTGAGATTTGATAGGTAGGGCAGGTAGCAGAGCAAAAACCACAATGGACACAGGAACGAAGAATTTCATCTGCTTTCTTGCCTTGTGGGGTGTTTATTATTTGTTCAGGGATTTTTGTCTGCATTAAACAAATATCCCTTTAGGGTCAAAAATAGCTTTTAAGCCTTGTTCAATTTTCACCACCGCGGCTGAATCATTTGGTATATTGCTTATAGTGTCAATGTCGTGTTTTTGGCAATAATCTACCGGTAATACTTTAAAGCTAATTTCACAAATAACAGCAAGCTTGCCGCGTGATCCGACTAATAATCTGGCCACATCATAGCCCGCAACATTTTTCATCACTTGGCCGCCAAAGTTCAGGATGCGTCCTTGACCATCAATAATTTTAACACCTAACACTGCATCACGAAGTTCGGGGCTTCCAATTGCATAGGCGGCGCCTATTGTCGTGAAGTCATTATTTTTTACATCAAAAGTCAGTGCTTGACCTTGTTGCGCGAGTAGCTGTTCAATGTCAGCAATCGGTGTGCCGGCTTTGACTGTGAGCACTAATTCTTCTGCGTGATATTCAATAACACCACTATAGTTAGACATGGCTAACTGTGTCTCATTAACTTGATGGCTTTCGGTGATATGCAGTTTTTCGGCTTGCTTAAGGCGTTGCTGTATTTCTTCAATCTCCATAAGCTAAAATCGCTCCAAATGTGGGTGAGGTAATTCACCATTATGAACGTGCATTGCACCTAATTCAGCACAGCGATGTAATGTTGGTACCGCTTTGCCTGGGTTGAGTAGTTCATAGGGATCAAACAATGCTTTTATTTGATGGAGGATCTCAAGCTCATCGGGGTGAAATTGGTGGCACATGGCATCTAGTTTTTCAATGCCTACGCCGTGTTCGCCGGTGATACTGCCACCTACATCGACACACAACTTCAATATTTCTGTGCCAAATGCTTCGGTTTTTGCTAATTCTCCTTCTTTATTGGCATCATATAAAATAAGTGGGTGAAGGTTGCCATCGCCGGCATGAAATACATTTGCTACGCGTAAACCATAGTGCTCTGAAAGTGTGGTGATTTTTTCTAATACTTCGGCGAGATAACGACGGGGTATAGTGCCATCCATGCAGTAATAATCTGGCGATAAGCGGCCTACAGCAGGGAAGGCTGACTTGCGGCCTTTCCAGAAAGTGAGGCGTTCTTGTTCACTTTGAGAAACGCGTACAGTAGATGCATTAGCTAACAGTGGTAAGACGGTATCTAGCTGCTGTTTCACTTGTTCATCGTCGCCATCAAGTTCACATAATATAAGTGCCTGTGCATCTTTTGGGTAGCCAGCATGGGCAAAGTCTTCTGCAGCTTCAATGGCAAATTTATCCATCATTTCTAGCCCTGCCGGAATAACGCCTGCGGTAATAATTTTGGTGATAGCATTAGCGCAATCTGTGACATTATCAAAAGCGGCGAGAATAACGCGTGCACTAGCTGGTTTAGGGAGCAGTTTAACGGTTATTTCGGTGATAATACCTAGTAGACCTTCTGAACCATTCATTAATGCTAGTAAGCCTAAACCAGCATCATGACGAGTTAATGTGATTTCTTCGCCATCGATAGTCAGCATCTTAATGGCAATAATATTGTGTACCGTTAGTCCATATTTTAAACAGTGTACACCGCCAGAGTTTTCAGCAACATTGCCGCCAATAGTGCAGGCTATTTGTGAGGATGGATCGGGAGCATAATACAAATCATATTGGTCAGCTACTTCACTGATCACAATGTTTCTAACACCCGGTTCAACCACGGCATATCGCTCTTCGGGGTTAATTGATTTTACTTTGGTTAGTCTAGATAGGCCCAGTACAACGCTATTTTTTAGGGGGAGTGCGCCACCGGCAAGCCCCGTGCCAGCACCACGGGTAACGATTGGGGTATTATGTTTTTTGCAAATTGCAATGATCTGTTTAATCTGCGCGATTGTGTCAGGTAACACTACCGCTAACGGTTTTTGCCTGTAAACACTAAGCGCGTCACATTCAAATGGGCGCGTCATTTCATCGCCGATTAAGACCGATCCTTTTGGCAATGCACGTAATAATTCTTGAGTAATCAACATAGGTATTACTATAATTACATTTTTGGCCTTATGAAACCACTTTTTATGCAATCATTTAATCCTCCTGTTCGCACTTTAATGGGCCCTGGCCCTTCTGATGTTCATCCTCGCGTGCTACAAGCGATGGCTCGACCGACAATAGGTCACCTTGACCCTGCTTTTATCGGCATGATGGATGAAACTAAAGAAGCGCTGAAATACGCCTATCAAACAGAAAATGAACTAACAATGCCTGTTTCGGCGCCGGGCAGCGCGGGCATGGAAACCTGTTTTGCTAACTTGGTTGAGCCGGGCGATAAAGTGATTGTTTGTATTAATGGTGTGTTTGGCAATCGCATGAAAGAAAATGTTACACGCTTAGGTGGCGTAGCAGTCATTGTTGAAGACAAGTGGGGCGAAGCTGTTTCTTTTAATAAAGTAGAGCAAGCGCTTAACGATAATCCTGATGCCAAAATTGTCGCTTTTGTTCATGCTGAAACATCGACCGGCGTGGCATCTGATGCTAAAGCATTATGTGCATTGGCTCAGCAACATGATTGCCTGACTATTGTGGATGCGGTGACATCATTAACAGGTTCAGAGCTTAGAGTAGACGACTGGGGGATTGATGCTATTTATTCCGGCACGCAAAAATGTCTTTCAGCGCCTCCCGGCATTTCACCTATTAGTTTTAATGAACGTGCGATTCATAAGCTAACAAACCGTAAAACTCCTGTATCTAGCTGGTTTCTCGATCTTAACCTTGTAATGGGCTATTGGGGTAAAGGCGCTAAACGTGCTTATCATCACACGGCACCAGTTAATACACTTTACGGCTTACATGAATCATTAGTGATGCTGATGGAAGAGGGACTTGAAAATTCTTGGGCACGTCATGAGAAAAATCATCAAACCTTAAAAGCAGGCTTAGAATCATTGGGTATTGGATTTTTAGTGAATGAGGCTGATCGTTTGCCACAATTAAACACGGTTTTTATTCCCGATGGCGTTGATGAAGCAGCAATTCGCTCAACATTACTCAATGACTACAATCTAGAAATTGGTGCTGGTTTAGGTGATTTAGCAGGAAAAGTATGGCGAATCGGTCTTATGGGCTATTCGGCACGGCGTGAAAATGTTCTGTTATGTGTATCAGCATTGAAAGAAATTTTAGCTAAAGGCTAGTAGCTGCTCAGCGTGTTTAGATTTTGCTTAATAACAAGGCATTTTTGCACGGAAATAACGCAGCTATGGAGTAGAAAATGAATACGCTGAGTAGTTACAATAAATGTTAGCAGCACTGTTACAAATGGCGCTATTAATCGCTTGTGGTGTGGTGTGGAAACATGTTGCACCACAGCATATTTCCATATTGTCGCATCGTCGCGCCATTACAGATTTGGTTTTTTACATCTTACTACCCGCGCTGGTTTTAAATGTAATATGGACAACGCCATTAAACAGTTCATCATTGCATATATCATTTTTGGCAATGTGTGGCGTGAGCATAGGCATGCTATTGATGTGGTTAGCTTTGCGCTTTTTTAAGGTCAGTAAAAAACAAACCGGTACATTATTACTAGCTGCGGCATTTCCTAACGCCACGTATCTTGGTCTGCCTGTTTTAAATCAAGTCATCGGTGAGCATAGCTTAGCCATAGTGTTGCAATATGATTTATTCGCTTGCACACCAATATTATTATCATTCGGCATGTTGCTAGCTCATCATTACGGTGATAATGAAACTGAGGTTCATCCTCTTCGTGAGTTGGTGAAGATACCGCCTTTATGGGCTGTAGCGCTAGGTGTAACTCTCAATTTGAGTGGGGTAGAGCAGCCTGAATTTTTAAATGCTAACTTATCTATTTTATCCTCAGCCGTTGTACCTTTAATGATGATAGTGCTGGGCATGAGCATTCGATGGGATAGTCTACGTTTACGCTTTTTACCATTATTATCAATTGTGGCTGCTATTACTTTAATCATCGTGCCGCTCAGTGTGTTTGGACTGAGTCATGCGATTAATTTGGCCGATCAACTTATTGTTCCTGTCACTCTAATTGCCGCTATGCCAACAATGATTTTTGGTATTGTTATTTGCGAGCGTTACCAATTAGATAGTGAGCTTTATGCGGCGGCGGTTACCTTAACAACCATCACTAGTTTAATAAGCTTAACAACGGCTTTTTACTTGCTTTCATCAAGTTGATCTACCCAATAAAAGCCAGCAGTTTCAACCGCTTCTTTCATAAAGCTCATGGCTTTTGTTATTAGTTGTTTATTGCCGCGTAAACTGAGTTCAATATGCGATTGTTTACCATGATGCGGTAAACTCGATAGGCGTAGTTCTGGATAATCTGCCACGATTCTTGCCATGGCGTCTAATAGTTCTGATTCATGGCCATTGAGAATATAAATAATTTCTTCGTGTTCTGGTGATTCATTTCTAAGGTCTGGATAGAGATTATCTAAGATCCATTCTGACATAGGCCATGACATTTCAGGGAAGCCGGGCATAAAATGATGGTTTTTGAATGAAAACCCCGGCACATTATTGATGGGGTTAGGAATAATGCGGCTACCTTCAGGCAAATTCGCCATAAGAATGCGATTAGGGTAAGCCTTGTCACCAAATTGTTGCTCAATCAGAGACACGGCTTCGGGATGAGGTGCCAAAGGTACTTCAGCCACCTTAGCAACTGTCTGGCGCGTCCGGTCATCGGGTGTTGCCCCAATACCTCCAAAGCTAAACACTAAATCATCACTGGTTAAACTAAATGCTAAGAAACGTTGTAACTGTTCAGGGTCATCCCCCACAATAATAGTCCAGCTAAGCTCTAACCCTCGTTTTGCTAATAGTGATTGTAAATAATTGAAATGAAGGTCTTGTCTTTTCCCTGAAAGCAGTTCATCACCAATAATTAACGCGCCAATATTCATATCAATCCTTTTCTATTCGGTTTTATTCCTCATGAAGTCAGCTGTTTGAACAAATGAGCTCATTAATTGTTCGGAAAATATTTCATCAAGCTCCATTGTTTTCAATGCTTGAGCCATACAATATAACCATTGGTCTCGTTCTTCAATACCGATAGAAAAGGGTAAGTGACGTGCTTTTAATCGTGGATGCCCATATTTGTCAGTATAAAGTGGAGGGCCACCCAACCAACCAGTTAAAAATAAATAGAGTTTTTCTTCACTAATGGCAATATCTTGTGGATGCATTGCGCGAATTAACTCTGTTTGTGGCGTATCACACATTATTTGGTAAAAAGTTTGGCATAACTGGCGAACAGCTTGCTCGCCGCCAATACGCTCATAAGGGGTTTTAACTTCTGACATTTCAAGACTCATTTAAAAAGATTAGGCTAATTTTAACGTTGTTTGATAGACCTATAAAGCATTAGATAGTTGCGATATCTAAATCAGACAAGGATAATTAGCGGGTTTCTTAGGAAAAGATGATTGTGCTTAATATGTTAAGCCAATCAAACAATCCATATATCAATATCAATTTACAACGGAGTTATCCCATGAGCGAAAAAATGACAATGCGTGTTGGCGAATGTTTATTAGCAGGCGGCCCAGCATTCACAGCAGCAGAACCTGAAGTTATTATCGGCGAGTTAGACGGTCCTTTTGGTACTGCATTTGCTAATTTACTAGGTGACCAAGTTAAAGGTCATACGCGTGTTTTATCATTAATGAACACCGATATGATGGTTAAACCAGCAACTATTATGGTTAGTAAAGTAACGGTTAAAGATACTGCTTACACAAATATCTTAATGGGCACGGTTCAAGGTGCAATTTCAAACGGCGTATTAGATGCTGTTCGTAACGGTACAATTCCTAAAGAAAAAGCAAATGACTTAGGTATTATCTGTTCTGTATGGTTAAGCCCTGGTGTTGAAAAAGTTGAAGACTTAGATCACGAAGCCTTGTTCAATATTCACCGTGAAGCAACACGCAAAGCAATTGAAAAAGCAATGAACAATGAGCCAAGTATTGATTTCTTATTAGAAAACCAAGAAAAATTGGTACATAAATACTATCAAAGAGCATTAGATGCTAAAAAGTAAGATTATTTCTAGTAATTAAGATTAAAACGGTCTATCTATGATGATTTAGCTAGGCCGTTTTTTTTGCATTGTATAATGACGAACAATAACTATTATTGAGACTGCTATGGATCTTTACTCCATTGACAAATTAATGCATGAAACGCGTCAGCTTGCGGCTAAATATCGTCAAGCAACGGGGTCAACGCTTGCTGTAACGGGCGAGATCGCTCGATTTGATGTTGCAAAGACATTAGAACTTAATTTAATAGACGATCTTAGCTTGGGCCACGATGCCATTGGCACGGGCGATAGGGACGGATTACGAATATTAATCAAAGGCCGTGTTATTTTTGAAGATAGCAAATCTAGCCCTCGAATAGGTCAAATTAAGACCGATGGCAGATGGGATAATGTTGTGCTGGTATTATTTGATGATGATTATATGCCTGTTGAAATGTATGAAGCGACATCTGAAGATATTAAAGAAGCAACAGCAACTGAGTCAGGTTCAGCCAATAAAAAACGAGGCGCCATGTCGGTCGCTCAATTTAAAAGAATTGGCCAATTAGTGTGGAATAATAGTTCTAATTAAAACTGGGAGAAAATTGTGGAGAACATAGATGTAACGAAGTTTATATTTTGGGGAATTATCGCCGTTGCTGTATTTTATCTGGTCTCTGTATATAACGGACTGGTCTCTCTTAAACATGCGGTAAGCAAAGCGTGGGCAAATATTGATGTATTGCTCAAACAACGTCACGATGAACTGCCAAAACTAGTCGAAACCTGCAAGCAATATATGGAATATGAGCAGGAAACACTCGATAAAGTAATGAAAGCGCGTACATCGGTTGCATCCGCCCAACAATCGGGTGACATGGCAGCGTTAGGTAA
>Ga0256840_1003612_pt1 | contig 12320 bp, 13 predicted proteins | sample 355202metaG_FD_185969 | JGI IMG/M metagenome (GOLD analysis project Ga0256840, IMG submission 185969) | Hydrothermal vent microbial communities from Mid Atlantic Ridge, Atlantic Ocean - 355-202 | ecosystem: Environmental > Aquatic > Marine > Hydrothermal vents | place: Atlantic Ocean: Mid...
GCATATATGAAGCAAAATTTGCATCAAAATTTGGCTGAAATTGATATTTTTACATCTTTAAATGACGATGAGCTTGATCTTTTGGCTTCTATAAGTATATGCAAGGACTTTAATGCTGGGAGCACTCTTTTTTATGAAAAAGAGAGATTGGAGTATATTTACTTTTTACTAGAGGGTGAAATAAAATTGTATAAAGTTGATAGGTTTGATAGCGAGATATTTTTAAATCGTTTAAAAGAGAAAACTTTTATATATACCGTTTCAAATCTATGTGATTTTTCTGAAAATAGAGGAGTTTTTTATAGTGCAGAAGCTATAAATGACTGTAAAGTTTTGATGATTAATGCCCATAAATTCAAATCTTTTTTTATGACTAAGCAAGAAATTCTAAAAAATATACTTGAAGAGTCATATAAATCGATTTTGCAACTCCAATATATCTTAAATAGAGATATCGTTTTTGACGGTATAGCAAAGGTTGCCTATATGATCAGCAATGATTTGGAGTCGTTTAACACTATGAAAAAGCACGAGATAGCATACTCTCTACATCTTCAGCCGGAAACTCTCTCTAGAATTTTAAAAAAACTGGTTAGAAATAGATTTATAGAGTTGGAAAAAGGAAAAGTAACCATACTTGATGAAAAAGGGTTAAAAGAGATTTATGAATAGGACAAAAAGATGTTGTTAAATAAAATAAGTAGCAAGATAAATTTTATAGGTGGAATGTTATCGTTAATTGTTATAGCAAATGTTGTTTTGACAATCTATTTAAACAAAAAACAGGAGGGGGATTCATACATAATAAACATAGCCGGTAGGCAAAGAATGCTCTCTCAAAAAATAACTAAGGAGATATATTTTATAAAAAATAGTGAACTTTTTAGCTTTGAACCACTTGATGATGATATAAATCTTTTTGAGAAAAATCTAATGATATTGATAAATGGAGATGAGAAACTTCAAGTTTATCCACCGCCGACAAAAGATATAAAAGATAAACTGGATGAGGTTCTATCTATCTGGAAGCCTTTTAAAAAGAGGGTTTTAGAAGTTGAGAGTTATACCAAAAATATAAAAAAGGATAAAGAGATAATGATGAATAACTTTGATGAGATATTAAAAATCTCAGACAAAGTTGTAAAAGCTATGGTTAAGGAGAAGCTAGCAGGTGTATATATAGATAAAAGCGGTAGGCAAAGAATGCTCTCTCAAAGGATGGGGCTATATCTTGTAAGATATCTTGAAACCGGAGTTCAGAGCTACTACTATACATATTATGAAGCTATGAAGATGTATGACAGAACTCTTAGTGGATTTATCAATGATAAGAGCCTAAAAAATAGAAAGATGCTTTTTGATGTTATCAATGAAAATTATATATATTGGAAAAATTTTAAAAAATATATAGAAAATCTTATAAATGAAGAGGTTAAAATCCAAAAAAATATAGAGTATATCCACCTAAACAATACAAAATTACTGAAGCGAATGGATGAAGCGGTTTGGCTCTATACGGATTACAGTGAAGCAAAAAGTAATTTTATAAAGAATTTTCTTTACATTTCCGGAGTTTTAGCGCTTTTAATTATTTTTTACACATATTTTACTGCAAAAGCTCTTGAAAGACATGTGGAGCAGTTTGTTAATAGGGCAAGAAAGTTATCTAAGATAGATCCACTTGAAGAGAAAACTCCTCTGATACTTGACATTTGTGGCGAGGATGAGTTAAAAGAGGCTTCGAGTCATATCAATAAGTTTGCAGATAAAGTTAAAGATGCTCTCTCTCACTCGAATGAAGCATTAAAAAGAGCCGAAATGGCTGCAAAAGAGTTGCAATCTATTGCAGACAATATAGAAAATACTCTCGATGAAATCGGTATAAAAGATAAAAATAATCTTGGTAAAGATATAGACAACACAGAAGATATAGCCATAGAGTCAGCCGAAAGTCTTATACAGGCTTCAAAAATGATACAAAAACTGAAAAATAACCTTTTGGATATAGTTGAAAATTATCCAAGTAAAAAGGTGTAAAATAGGTGTAAAAAAAGGAATGAGGGATTAGTATTGACATTTAATACTTTTTGTAATATAATCTGATATGAACTTTAGATGGAACCTGGAAAAAAATGAACTTCTTAAAAAAGAAAGGGGTGTCTGTTTTGAAGATGTGGTTACTCAAATATATGATGATAATATTTTAGACATCATTAAACATCCAAACCAAAAGAAGTATCCTGGACAGCATATATATATCATAGTGCTTCAAAACTATGTCCATATGATACCTTTTGTAAAAAAGGATGATGAAATATTTTTAAAAACTATAGTACCGAGTAGAAAAATGCAAAAATTATATATGGGAGATCATTATGAAAATGGATAAATATGAATTAGAACTTTTAGAGGCTGTAAATGGTGCTGATGAATTTCAAAGAGTAGAAAATTTTGAAGAGGAGGTGCTAGAAGCAAAAATGGCTGCAAATAATTTCCTAAAAAAAACAAAGAATGTCAATATTCGTATTCCTGAATTTGATATGTTGATGCTCAAAAGAAAAAGTGCTGAGATGAATATCCCGTATCAAACTATACTTTCTTCACTAATCCATCAATATGTTACAAAAAAAATCACTCTCTCCTTCTAAATGTTACTAAACCATATATCCTATCTATCATATACCACTTACTACCAACTACCAACTACTTACTATCACCTAGCACATCCTTCACTCTTTTCCATTTTTTTCTTAAAAATTTGATTTAAGTCATAGAAATGTATTTCTCTAAAGTGTTAAAATACTCTCACATTTTAGAAAAGGAGAGAACATGGCACTTTCAAGAAGAGATTTTCTTAAAAGTACAGCCGCAGCGAGCGCTGCAGCAGCTGTTGGGATGAGTATCCCAAGTGAAGTAGAAGCTGCCGCAAATGATGCTCAGAAGGGCTGGAGATGGGATAAAGCAGCCTGTCGTTTCTGTGGAACGGGTTGTGGTATTATGCTTGCTACTAAGGGCGAGGGTATAAACAAGAAGATAGTCGCGGTTAAGGGTGACCCGGCAGCTCCTGTTAACAGGGGCCTAAACTGCATCAAAGGTTACTTCAACGCAAAGATTATGTATGGCGCGGACAGACTTACTCAACCACTACTTAGGATGAATGACAAGGGTGAGTTTGACAAGCATGGTAAATTTAGACCGGTTAGCTGGAAAAGAGCATTTGATGAGATGGAGAAGCATATCAGATATGCTCTTAAAAAGAGTGGACCTGAGGGAGTTGCGGTTTTTGGTAGTGGACAGTATACTATCATGGAGGGTTATGCAGCTCAAAAGATGATGAAAGCCGGTTTTAGAAGTAATGCTATAGATCCAAATGCAAGACACTGTATGGCAAGTGCGGTTGTCGGTTTTTACCAAACATTCGGTATAGATGAGCCAAGCGGTTGTTATGATGATATAGAGCTTACAGATACTATCATCGTATGGGGATCAAATATGGCAGAGATGCACCCGATCCTTTGGTCAAGATGTACAGATAGAAAACTAAGTGATCCAAATAATGTAAAAGTTGTAAGTATCCAGACTTATACTCACAGGACTTGCGACTTGGCTGATGATACTATCATATTCAGACCGCAAACAGACCTTTTACTGTGGAACTATGTAGCAAGAGAGATAGTCTACAATCATCCCGAAGCAATTGACTGGGATTTTGTTAAAAAACACATAGTATTTGCTGCCGGCCCGGTAAATATAGGGTATGGCATGAGAAGAAAAGGTGAAAAGTCACTTACCCCTGTCAGAGCTGATGGAAGTGCCGGAAAATACAGTTCTAAAGAGATGCCTATCATCAACAAAGAGATGAGTAAAGAGGTGAGTGAACTTGAAGGTCCTGCACTTGAGCCTTATGGATATAAAGCCGGAGATACTATGAAAAACAGAGCCGGAACATTGGCTCACTGGATGATAAGTTTTGAAGAATATAAAAAATCACTAGCTCCTTATACTTTGGACTATGTTGCAAAAGTTGCAAAAGGTGACCCTGATGAGAGTCTTGAGAGTTTTAAAGCAAAACTAAAAAGAATGGCAGGATACTACATAGAAAACGGTAGAAAAGTAGTAAGCTTCTGGACAATGGGTATGAATCAGCACACTAGAGGAAGCTGGGATAATACTCTTAGCTACAATGTCCACTTTTTAGTTAACAAGCAAGCTAAACCTGGTAACGGAGCTTATTCGCTAACGGGACAGCCAAGTGCTTGTGGTACTGCAAGAGAGGTCGGAACTTTCTGTCACAGACTTCCTGCTGATATGATGGTTAAGATCAAAAAACACAGAGTAATTGCAGAGAAAAAATGGCATATTCCTGAAAATACTCTAAACCCGGTTGGAAATCAACACATAGTAAAAATACACAGAGATATAGAAGATGGTGTTGTAAAATTTGCATGGGTCAATGTATGTAATGCATATCAAGACACGGCAAATGCAAGACACTGGCTAAAAGCTTCAAGAGAGCTAAATGACTTCTTCTTGGTAACTAGTGATGGATATCCAGGAATTTCCGCAATGGTTTCAGATCTTGTGCTTCCAAGTGCTATGATATATGAGAAGTGGGGAGCTTACGGTAATGCCGAGAGAAGGACTCAACACTGGAGACAACAGGTTCTGCCGGTCGGTCAAGCTATGAGTGATACTTGGCAGTGGGTTGAGCTTTCAAAAAGATTTACCGTTGATGATTTATGGGGACCATATACATTAAGAAATGGTAAAAAACTTCCTGATGTAAGAGGTGCTGCCAGGGCTATGGGTTATAGAGGCGACACTACTATGTATGAGATCCTCTTTGCTAATGATAGAGCCAAATCTTACAAAATAGATTTAACTAAATTCCCACAAAAAGGGTATCAAAACTCAGAGTGTTTGGGTGATGAGAGAAATGTTATAGGAAGTGACGGTAAAGTCTTTAAAGGTTATGGATTTATGCTACATCAATATCTCTGGGAAGAGTATGCAGACTTTGGAAGAGGCCATGGTCATGACTTGGCAGACTTTGTTACCTACCACAGAGTTAGAGGCTTAAGATGGCCTGTAGTTAACGGAAAAGAGACTCTTTGGAGATTTAACGGAGAGTATGATCCATATGTTAAGCACTTTGCAGGACCTGATGCAGACTTTGCATTTTATGGACCGCTTGCTAAAAAACTCTTTAGCGGAACATTGACTAAGCCAAATAAAGCTGCAGGTAAAACTTCACTTAAAAATAAAGCCAAGATATTTGCTAGACCATACATGGATCCACCTGAGATGCCAGATAATGAGTATGATACTTGGTTATGTACAGGTAGGGTTTTGGAGCATTGGCACAGTGGAACAATGACTATGAGGGTTCCTGAGCTTTATAGAGCTGTCCCTGAGGCACTTTGCTATATGAATCCTGATGACGCCAAGAAAAGAGGACTAAAAAGAGGAGACCTTGCCTGGATAGAGAGTAGGAGAGGAAAGATAAAAGCAAGAGTAGAAACTAGAGGAAGGAACAGACCTCCAAAAGGTTTGGTATTCGTCCCTTGGTTTGATGAAAAAGTGTTTATCAACAAGGTTACTTTGGATGCTACTTGTCCTATGAGCAAACAAACAGACTATAAAAAGTGTGCAGTTAAGATAAAAAAAGTATAAAATAAGGAAAAAAAGTGGCAAGAGAGCATAAAAAGGTTGAATCATACAAAAAGCCCTTAAGTGAGGGAAGAAGAAAATTTTTATCTACAACCAGAAATGCAGGGCTCGCAGTACTTGCAGGGCTTGCATGGAGTGCTTATGTGGATGAAGCAAAAGCCAATAAGCTTCTACTTCGTCCCCCAGCTGCACTTAAAGAGGAAGATTTTCTAAAGACTTGCATAAAATGCGGACTCTGTGTGGAGGCTTGTAGGAATAGAGACGGTAATGTTATTTATGATGACAAAGGAAAAAGAGTGGGAACTAAAGATCCTACTCTTAGGCTTGCTGTTCCCGGGGATAATAAGCCCCTTGGAACTCCGTTTTTTATAGCAAGAGAAAACCCTTGTTTTATGTGTGATGATATACCTTGTGTGCCTGCTTGCCCTAGTGGTGCACTCGATATAAAAAAAGTAACAAACAAAAAGACAAAAGAGTTGGATATCACTATGGCTAGAATGGGAATAGCCAAAGTTGATGAGAAGAGCTGTATAGCCTTTTGGGGTCTTCAATGTGATGCCTGTTATAGGGCTTGTCCTCTCCTTGGAAAGGCTTTAAGGCTTGATATGGAGATGAACAAAAGAACAGGAAAACATGCTTTTTTAAAACCTGTTGTTGATGCAGACTATTGTACGGGATGCGGGCTTTGCGAGAAAGCTTGTATTACCGAGAAGCCTTCTATCATAGTTTTTCCAAGAGAGATAGCGATGGGAAAAGCGGGAAGCCACTATGTTCAAGGCTGGAGTGCAAAAGACCAGCAAAGAGTCAAGAATGCCAAAGAGATACATACCATAGATGAGAGAAGTAAGTTGAAACCTACTGATAAGTTAAATAATTTGGGAGACTTGTTACAATGAAAAATGCAAAATATCTAATACTTAGAAGAGTTGTTCAGGCTTCTATACTGTTTCTCTTTTTTGCAGGTAATTACTATAGCTGGATTGTTTTAAAAGGTGACCTAAGTCAATCTTTGCTTTTTGGTAAGATTCCACTTAGCGATCCTTATGCGGTATTGCAAATGTTTACCGCAGGTGCAGCTATATCTACGGATCTATTGGTGGGTAGTGCCATTATCATACTCTTTTACGGAGTTTTGGGTGGTAGAGCATTTTGCTCTTGGGTGTGTCCGGTCAATATCATTACAGATGCTGCAAACTGGACAAGAAGAAAACTCGGCTTTGATATGGTAGGTAAAAGAACGCCTATAAGTAGGAGTGTTAGATACTGGGTTATAGTTATAAGCCTTGTTATCTCTTATTTTTTAGGTATTGCCGCCTTCGAGTTTATATCACCTATATCTATGGTCCATAGAGGTATTATATTTGGTATGGGCTTTGGCTGGGCGACTATCGCCGTGTTGTATCTGTTTGATCTTTTTGTTTTAAAAAACGGATGGTGCGGACATATATGTCCTTTGGGTGCAAGCTACTCTATCATAGGTAAATTTAGGCTTTTAAAAGTCAAGCATGACAGTGATGTCTGTACGGGATGCATGAGATGTAAAGTCGTGTGTCCCGAAAGTCAGGTTTTACATATGATAGACAAAGAGTCGTTACCTGTATTATCCGGAGAGTGTACCAATTGTGGAAGATGTATAGATGTTTGTGAAGATAATGCGTTGGGATTTTTTTTGAAAATTCAAAATAGTAAAAAAGGAGAGATAGATAATGAAGAAGATAAGTAAGATAGCTTTAAGCATGGCAGCTCTTTCTCTGATCGTAGTAGGTTGTGCTACTACCGGAAGCTCTGTTAGCGATGAGTCTTTGAGCTTGAGAAAAGCACCAGTTCATAAGGAAAATGTTATAAAATTACAAAAGGTAACTTATACAAAGGCTGCTCCGGGTCAGGCAAAGCTGATCCCAAGATCTTATAATAATGCACCACCTCTTATACCTCACAGTGTAGAGGGTTTGGTGCCTATAACAAAGAACAACAATACATGCCTTGGCTGTCATATGCCGGAAGTTGCAAAGAGTATGCAAGCGACACCTATACCGCCTACACACTTTATGAATTTTAGACCGAAGCCTGTTATATTGCCTGATGGTAAGCTTGTAAAACAAGGTAAAGTTGTTGCTAAAGTAAATGGCGGGGCAAATGAGGTTTTTGCTACACCGACACATGGCAAACTTTATCCCGGAAGATTTAATTGTACTCAATGCCATGTTCCTCAAGCAAATGTTAAGCCTTTGGTTAAAAATACATTTACCCCGGGATTTAAGTCAAAAAAAGAGATGCACAAGTCTGATTTGATCAATACATTAAATCAGGGTGTAAATACCGACTAAAATGGAGCGAAGAGAGCTTTTTAGCTCTCTTGGCTTTAGCAGAAAAAGAGTCCAAGAGAGTATAATCAGACCCCCATATTTTTTCGATAGATCTGCTTTTTACAAAGAGTGTGTCAATTGTGAGGGTAAGTGCGCAAAAGTTTGTGAAGAGCAGATAATATCTATAATGGAAGATAAAACTCCAAAACTTACCTTTGAAGAGAGTGGGTGTACATACTGTGATGAGTGTGCGTTGGCCTGTGATTTTGGAGTATTGGACTTACAATATAAAAGCAAAATTGAGGCAAAGATAAAGATAGATATGTTACAATGTCTTAGTTGGCAGAAGACCATGTGTTTTAGCTGTAAGGATGTATGTCTTGATGATTCTATAGAGTTTTTAGGTCTTTTTAGACCTGAGATTTTATATGAAAAGTGTACAAATTGTGGACTTTGTGTAGGAGTATGTCCAACAAATGCAATAAAAGTTGAAGGATTATGATGGCTGTAAAATTTGTCTCAACTATAAAAAGTAACGGACTTGGAGGTTGGTATATAGAGCTTGTTGATACGCTTGACGGAAGAAAAGAGAGTTGTAAAAATTTACAAGAGTATGAAGATGCTATAGAGCAAATGGGTGATGACTATGCCGGTGACATAGAGGTCGAGTGGAGAAAAGATGACAATGTAAGTGTAGCAAATATGGAAGAGATAAGACTAGAGATGGCTAAGTATAAAGAGAGATACGACAAAGAAGCTATGGAGGAGATTTAGATGAGGATATTTTTTGCTCTTGTAAGTTTACTTATGTTGCTACAAGCAAAAGAGGCAACACTGAGTGATACATTAAAAGTTGACGGAAGTATAAATGATATGTCTATAAAAAATGGCAAAATTTATATCTCAACAGATAGCGGTATGGCTAATGTTATCGATCTTAAAACAAAAAAAAGTATAAAAGAGTTCAAATTTAAAAAGATAAAAGACTTTATGGGTGATTTGACCGATACAAATGTATATACTATAGATGAAAATGCCGGCCTGTTTTTGTTTGTCTTGCAAGGTGAGAGTGGACATTCAAGAGTGCTATTGATCAATAAGAGCGGTAAAAGAGATTTTATCATAAATGACAATGATGCTCTAAATATAATGAAAGCAAGATTTATATCCAAAGATAAAATCCTTTTTGGGCTAATGAGTAGCGAGCTTATACTGTATGATCTTAAAAAAAGAAAAAATATCTATGATAAGCAAATATCTCAGATGAAGTTTGCTGATTTTAAACTAAATAAAGATAAAACCAAATTGGCTCTTAGTGATGAGGGAGGAGATATCAAGATAGTTGATGTAAAAAGTGGAGCAATAGAAAAAATCTTAACCGGGATAAATAAAGATAATGTTTATCAGGTTGATTTTAAAAACTCTATAGTAGCGACCGCCGGTAAAGATAAAAAGTGCGGTATATACAATCTAAAAGATGGAACATCATATTATAAAGAGAGTAACTTTCTTGTTTACAGCGTGGGTCTTAGTAAAGATGGAAAATTGTGTGGATATCCAAGTAGTGATAAAAATGAGGTCACTATCTTTGATACGACAACAAAAGAAAATCTTTTTACACTAAAAGGTGGTAAAAGTTTTGTAAGCAATATCATTTTTTTAGATAAAAACCACATAGTTACATCTGCAAAGAATAAGATAAAATTTTGGAATTTAGAAGGAGGGAATAGATGAATATATCAAGTATAGTGGTTAAAACTACCCCAAAGTATCTTGACGAGGTTGTTGACAATTTAAAAAAGTGCGAGGCTTGTGATTATCATTTTCACGATGAAAAAGGTCATATCATAGTGACTATAGAAGGAGAGGATGTCTCAGAAGAGCTTAGTAAATTAAGAGTTATAGAGGCGATTCCTCATGTGGTAACGGCAGATATGCAGATGAGCTATAGTGAAGATGAGCTCGATAGGCATATGAAAGTATTGGAAAGTTCTGAAGCTGTTCCAAAAGTTCTTCAAGGAGATACTACAAAGATAGATCCGGCTACTGTCGTTTATAATGGAGATCTAAAGAAAAAAGATATATACGAGTTTGCTAAAAATTCAAAAGTTTAGTATAATACCGAAAATTTTTTAAGGTATTCATTGAACATTATAAAACCTACTATTACCAATACAATATCGAGACTATTTGGGAGTTTTGCGAGGGCAAGATTCCCTTTTGTTTTACAGCAAACTATAAACTTCGCTTATGTTAAGCTAATGGGTGTTGACTTAAGTGAATTTGATAAGCTCAGCAGTTACAAAAGCCTCAATGAACTGTTTACTAGAAAACTGAAAACTCAAAGAAAATTTGATCAGGGTTCTCATACTTTTATCTCTCCAAGCGATAGTTTGGTAACAGAATGCGGCGATATATTTGTAAGCACTTCTATGCAGATTAAAGGTTTTTACTATAAGGTAGACGAACTTCTAGCATCTCAAATTGAAGCTAAAAATATCAAAAAAATATACAATGGAAAGTATATAAATTTTTATCTCTCTCCCAAAGATTATCACAGGTATCACTCTCCAATCGACATGTATGTAAAAAAAGCTGTACATGTTCCCGGGCTTTTATATCCGGTCAATCTAAAATATCTCAATAAAGTATTTGATCTTTTTGTGAAAAACGAAAGAGTTATCTTGGAGTGCGAAACCAAGAGCGGAATGCTTTTTTATATGGTATTTGTGGGAGCATTAAATGTCGGAAAGATGCGATTTAATTTTGATGAGAGAATTCAGACAAATTCTAAAAAGAGCGGTATAACTACATATATTTATGGCGATACTTTTGTAAAAAAGGGAGAAGAGCTTGGCACCTTTGAAATGGGATCGACTATAGTTATATTTTTTGAGAAAAAAAGTGTAGAGCTATCTGTCCATAGAATGCAAAAAGTTAAATTTTCTCAAACCATAGCCAAAATTATCTGAGTTAAATTAATTTTACAATATAATTGTAGAAAATTTTTTAGGTAATAGTTATGAAAGATTGCGATATACTTGATATACTCTCAAATAAAAAAGTCTTGTATGCTGAAGATGAAGAGGGTATTAGAAGGAATATTTCTGATATTTTAGAGCTGTTTTTTTACAAAGTGGTTTCTGTAAGTGATGGGCAGGAAGCTTTGGATGAGATGTATGCTTCAAGCTATGATGTGCTTATTTTCGATATCTGTATGCCTCATTTGGACGGTCTGGAAGCTATAAAAAAAATAAGAGAAAAAGATAAAAAAATCCCTATCATCATCCTATCGGCTCATACCGAACAAGAGTATCTTTGGCGAGCTGTTGAGCTTAAGATAACAAAATATCTTACAAAACCATACGATAAAGAAGATTTTGTAAATGCTCTAAAAAAGGCATCTCTTGAGATGGTTGACGGCAATGTAAACATTAAACTTAAAAATGAACTAACATATAATCCTTGCTCTAAAACAATATCTAATCAAAATGAAAATATACAATTAACAAAAAATGAAAGCAGACTTTTGGAGTATTTCTTAAAAAGGTCAGGGCAGAGTGTGACTTTTGATGATATAAGTGAGTATATATGGGAGCTTGAAACTCCCTCAAAAGAGGCTATAAAATCTCTTATAAAAGATTTGAGAAAAAAAGTTGGAGCCGATTTGATAAAAAATATATATGGCATAGGGTATATGCTTGAAATATAAGATAAAAAAACTTTTTTCTGTTAAAACAAAAACCATAACCCTTGTTTTGGCTATATACTTTATACTTTCTACAATATTTTTCTTTATAAGATATATCGATATAAAAGACTTTGCCAAAAAAAGTCAAAATACGGAACTTCAAAAAGTAAAACTTGTATATAACGAGACTCTAAAAAGAGTAAAAAAGTTTTATATCACAAGAGGATATGCCAATATAAACTCTTTTGGCATAAGAGAGGCTTTTGAAAAAAATGATATAAAAGCTCTTCACAGTTTAAGCCTTCCAAGGTGGAATATTATAAAAAAAGAGAATATTTACCTAAAATCTTTCTCCTTTTATGACAGAAACGGAAAACTTTTAACATATTTTGGTAAAAAAGTAAGTAACAAATTACAATATATAGATAAATTAAAAGGCTCATTTGACGGCTTTTGGTTTGATGGGGGTAGCTTTTACTATCATGCGGTAGCAGCTGCTAAAGATAAAAATAATAATATCATAGGATATATAGCCTTTGTTATAGATCCAAAATTTTTCCTTTCCGAGATAAAAAAATTAATGAATATATACGCTTATATAGTTTACAAGAGAGATGGCAGAAAAAAGGTTTTTATGCTCAATAAAAATGAAA
>Ga0256840_1003613_pt1 | contig 12319 bp, 10 predicted proteins | sample 355202metaG_FD_185969 | JGI IMG/M metagenome (GOLD analysis project Ga0256840, IMG submission 185969) | Hydrothermal vent microbial communities from Mid Atlantic Ridge, Atlantic Ocean - 355-202 | ecosystem: Environmental > Aquatic > Marine > Hydrothermal vents | place: Atlantic Ocean: Mid...
AGGCCCATCGACATCATGGTCACACCGTGGTTGCGCAGCGGCAGGATGGTTTTGCCATCCGGCGAGGCAGGCCGCCCCGATATGCCCAGCATCCGCGGTTGCGAGGGACCAAAGACATCGGCATCCAGCAGCCCGACCTTGCGCCCCTCGGCGGCCAGTGCGGCGGCCAGATTGGCGGAAACGGTGGATTTGCCCACACCGCCCTTGCCCGAGGCAATCGCGATAATTCGGTCTACCCCCGGAATTTTTTGCGGCCCTTGCGGTTTGGGCGCGCCATGCGCCTTCAGGTCCGGCGGGGTGGCGTTGCTGTGGGCGGTCAGGGCGATTGTTACCTTTTCCACCCCCTCCAGCACCTCGAGCGCGGCTTGTGCGTCGGCGCGGACGGCTTCCATCACGGTGTGCGCGGCGGGGTCGATCTCCATCACGAAACGCACGGTGCCATCCTCGACGGTCAGCGCCTTGACCAGTCCGGCGGTCACCATATCGCTGCCGCTTTTGGGGTCTTTGATCTGTTTCAGCGCGGCCAGAATATCTTCGCGTGTGGCACTCATGGGGGCTTTACCTTTATCTTGTGGATTGACGGGCGGAACGCCTGTCCCCTAGGTTCGGGGAATGGGTAGAATAACCAAAATACGCCGCCTCGCAATACTGCTGTTTGTCGCGCCGCTGATGGCGTGGGGACAGGAAGACGGGGTCAAGCTGCGCATCGCCCCCGCGCTTGAGGATAGCGGGCTGGTGCAATTCCTGCGCCCGCGGTTTTCGCTGAAAACCGGTGTGCAGGTTCAGGTGGTTCCCGCGGGGGGAAACGTGGTGCTGGACGATCAGGCCAGCGGTGAAGCCAGGCCGGTTCTGGCGCGCGGGGATGTGGTTTACTATGTCTCGGTTGGCGAGGGTAAAGGGGCCAACCGGTTTGCCGACTGGTTGTTGTCGGATGTTGGTCAGCGGGCGATTGAACAATTTCGGCCACAAACCGGCCAACCGTTTACCGGCGCGGCGGGGTTGGCAAAAGCGGTGGCCGAGGTGGTGCCGGAAGGGGACATTGCGCGCGGGGAAACCCTGTCTTACCGGAACTGTGGCCGTTGCCATGTGATTGGCGCGCGCAACCGGATGAAGGGCATCGGTTCGACCCCCTCCTTCGCCCTGATGCGCAACTTTCCTGATTGGCAACAAAGGTTTGGCGGGTATTATGCGCTGAACCCGCACCCGTCCTTTTCGCAGATTGTCGATGTGACTGATCCGTTTGACCCCCGCAGCCCGCCGCCAATCAGCCCGCTGGAACTGACCCTCAAGGATCTGGAAGACATCCTCGCCTTTGTGGCGACGATCAAACCGGCCGATCTGGGGGCGCCGTTGCAAACTCAGTGATCCTTGCGCTTGCTGAAGTAGTCTTCGGTGGTCACCACACGGGGGCGCTCGCCGCCCTGAAAGGGGTTATTTTCGGAATGGTACTGGGCCTCGATCCGGCAATTATCGCACATCTGGATCAGTTTGCCGGCAGCCGTTGTGGCAAACATCGGGTGTTTGCCCGCCAGCTTTTCCATAACCTTTTCAATGGTGGATTTCACGCCAAAGGGTTTACCACACGAAATACATTCGAACGGGTCTTCTTCGTGCACTACGGTTTGGGTAAAGGCCTGATCCGACAGGTTGAATTGCGGGTTCAGGGTGATGGCCTTTTCCGGGCAGACACGGGTGCACAGCCCGCATTGCAGACAGGCATCTTCCTGAAACCGCAACTGCGGTTTGTCAGGGTTGTCGCCCAAGGCACCGGTCGGACATTGCGAGACACAGGACAGGCACAGGGTGCAGGCGTCGGTATCCACCACGACCGCCCCGTAAGGCGCGTGTTCGGGCAGCGGGATGGGGGCATCCGTGTCGGGTTGCAAGGCGGCGGCAGACAGGCGGGCGATCTGGCGGCGGCTGCCCAGCGGCAGGATCGGGGCGCCCACCAGCGGCGCGGGGGCCGTGCCATAGAGAGCCTCGGACAGCGCATCGGGATCAGCCAGATCAAGCAGGGTGACGCGCGGCTCAACGGCAATGGCCAAGGCCAGCGCCTGTTCGCGTATCAGGGTTTCGGGGTCGGTATTCGGGGTCATCAGGATGCTGATTTCACTGAATCCGCAGGCCAGCGCCGCCAGCATTTCCGCATGGCCGAAGCCGGACAGAGCGGGGACCTCGAGCGGGATCACATCGGCGGGCAGACCGCGACCGAAACGGGCGGCAAGGCTGATCATTTCGCCACCGTATTCGCCATCATGCACCAGCAGGCGCGGGGATTTTCCACCGGCGTTGCGATAGGCATCGGCAAGGGTTTGCAGCCGTTTGAAGGCAAGATCCGTGGGCGGCGCGTCATAGGTCAAAGCGCCCGAGGGGCACAGCGCGACGCAGGATCCGCAACCACCGCAAATCGCCGGATCAACGGTGACATGTTCGCCATCAGGGAAAATCGCGCCGGTCGGGCAGATGTCCAGACATTTGGAACAGCCGGTGATTTCGGCGCGGGAATGGGCGCAGAGGTGGCTTTCGGTTTTCAGGTAGAACGGTTTTTCAAAGGTGCCGACCATCTGGCTGGCCTCGAACACCGCCTTTGCCACGGCGGCGGGGTTGCGCGGATCGGCACGCAGGTAGCCATCGCGTTTGTTCGGGGCGGGAAACAACGGGGTTTCGCCGCGCAGATCAAGGATGATGTCGCACTCGGTTTCGGCCCCATCACGGGGCGGGGTCATACGGAACTGGCCGCGTCCGGTCGGGTCCAGCTGTTGCAGGGTGTTGATTTTCAGGTGGAAATTTCCCAGCGTGCCGGTGGCGGTTTTCAGGCGTCCGGTGACCAGATCGAACCGGCGGTCAACAGGCGCATCCTCTACCCCCTCCAGTAGTATGGTGACGGCCAGAATGTCGGCCAGTTGCTCGGCGGCTGGCAGGGTTGTTTCAGCCGGTCCAAGGATCAGGCAGCGCCCTTCGGACGTAATATCGAACAGTTTTTCCGCCGGTTTTTCCAACAGGGATTCCGCAATCAGCGCGGCCATTTTCGGGGTGGATTTCGGGGCCTCGTCCGACCATCCTGCGCGGTCGCGAATGTCGATAAAGGCAGGCATTTCGGCCTGAATTTCGTTGGCCAGCTCCTCGAATATCGCGCGTTCCTGAAGGCAGGCAATTATCGCGCCTCCCTTGGCTATTTCTTTAGCAGCCTCACCGATTTGTGTGGTGCATAGGGCCGTATAGACGCGTGAACAGGGCAGGCCGCACGCGCCCTCCAATGCTTTGCTGTCAATTGGTTGGCTGCCGGAACAATCACATAAAATCAGTCTATTAGCCATGTTTTCCCCTTGTTTTCCCCGATTGTACGGGGCGATTCCCTTGTCCACATATTCACCAATTCGCCGCGCCGTAAAGCAATTTCGAATCATTTCTTGCACCAGGTGATTCGGTTTTAATGTGCTATGATTTCCAAGCAAAAGACTAAGGTTTTTTGGCGGGTGGACTTTATGTCCCGCGTTGGTGTGTGCTTGTGGTGTATCGGGACGAATTGTCCAGTTTTACCATGCTGCTACCCATCAATGTGCGAATTCTGAATTTTTCCTTTGAACAACCGGGAAAATCCACGCAAGTTAAGAAGCGGTCGAGGTGTGCGCAAATGACAGGCCCGGCCAAGGGAGAAATGCTTTTGACGCAGAACGCTACAGCCAGCCTACCGCTTGGGATTGTGCTCCGGAAATCTCCGGGTGTGACGCGCTGGGCGAAATGGGTTTGGAAGGCCGTGGCGGTGCTGCCTGGTGCCGCACAGGAAAACTGGAAAGAAATGCGTCGCGAAGGTGAAGTAGTCGAATACCATGCGGCCACCGTTGATCTGGAATTATACCGCACCGACACCGAGGCCTATCTGGCCGGTTTGTCCACCAACCCGCCCACGATTTATGTTGTGATGCGCGAGGCGACCGATCCGGACGCCCCGCAGGACATCGAGGTTCTGTTGGCTACCGCATCACCCTACGACGCGCAGGATTATTCCGACGCGGGCGAGGAAATCATCGAACGGGTGCCGATGCCGGACGGGTTGATTGCATGGATTCATGACTTTGTTCAAAAACACCACCAAGAAGAAGTCTTCGTCAAACGCAAGCGCGACAAGCAGCGGATTGATCTGGTGCAGGACGGAATTGGTGATGCCCGCATTCATCAAACAACCGATGTTTACCGCGCGCCGGTCCGCAAGGCGAGGGTGGTGCATTGAGTGCGCCCATGGACAGATGGTCGCGCCGGCGTGCAGCGGTTCAGGCCGAGGCCGAAGCCGAAGCGCGGGCGCGGGAGCAGGCGGGTATTGCCGCACGTCAGGCCGAACTGGCCGAAAAGACCGGTGCCGAAATTCTGGCCGAGCTGGATTTACCGGACCCTGAAACATTGCAGCCGGGCGATGATTTCTCCGGCTTTATGCAGGCTGCGGTGCCCGAGCGGATACGCAAGCTGGCGCTGCGCAAGCTGTGGCTCAGCAATCCGGTGTTGGCCAATGTCGACAATCTGGTCGATTACGGCGAGGACTTCACCAAGGAGGGTGCCTTGGGTGTTGCCGTCAAAACCGCCTATCAGGTTGGCAAGGGCATTTTGAGCAAAGTAGAGGAAATCGAGGTGCCCGAGGACGTGGCTGAAGTGATAGCCGAGGAGCCACAGACCCTGACCGAAGAGATTGTGGAGAAAGAGCCTGAAATGGGTCTGACCGAAGAAACCCCCGTTGAAACACAGACAGAACAACACGATGAACCGGATTTTGCCGTCAAGCGCAGAATGCGGTTTCAGTTTGCCAGCTAGGCAGGAAGACAAAGGATGATGACAGTCGCCACGACAACGCCCGAGATTGCCGAAGAAGACAAGCTGCGCGCCGATTTCTATGACTTTCTGGCAGCTCTCTTGGCGCGCCCGCCGTCAGCGGAGCTGTTGCAAAAAACGGCGAACCTGACGGGGGATGACAGCGAGTTGGGCAAGGCGATCCAGTCCATGGCGCGGGTTGCGGCAGTGACAAAGGAACGTGCGGCTGAAAGCGAATTCAACGCGCTGTTTATCGGGTTGGGGCGCGGCGAACTGCTGCCGTATGCCAGTTTCTATCTGACCGGGTTTCTGAACGAAAAACCGCTGGCGGCATTGCGCAAGGACATGGCGGCGCTACGTATTGCGCGCGCGCCCAATGTGTTCGAGCCGGAAGACAACATTGCCAGCCTGTTTGAAATGATGGCCGGCATGATCACGGGCCGCTTTGGTGATCCTGTGCCGCTGGACCGGCAGACCGACTATTTCAACAAGCATATCGCCCCCTGGGCCACGCATTTCTTTACCGATCTGGAAGGGGCCAAGAATTCGGTCTTTTACGCGTCGGTCGGCGCGGCCGGTAAGGCGTTTATGGAGATTGAGCGCGAAGCATTTCGCATGAACGCGGGTTAGGCCCGCAACAACCGCCCGCAACACGCGGGCATAAAGGAAGGGAGGAAAGCTGATGGGCAAGAAAACAGAAGTCGACGCAAAAAGTCGCCGGAATTTTCTGAAAATGGCTTCGGTTTCCGCACCGGCAGCCGTGGCTGCTGTGTCATTGTCAGGCACAACAGCCAAGGCCGCCGTGCAGGAAGATAAAGGCAGCGGATTGCGCGATACAGCGCATACGCGGGCCTATTTTGAAAGCGCGAAGTTCTAGCGCTTGAATTGTCGAGGGGACCAACGGTTGCGAGACGCCCGGCGGTTCTATTTTACGAAACCCCGCAAAATCGGTTCTGCCGGTTTCAGCAAGGGAGAAACACATGCTTAGGAAAAAAACCAACGGGATTGCGAGACGCTCCCAAGGGTCCAGCCTCCTATCCAATATTGCCGGGAAATCGGTAGACCGACGCAGCTTCTTGCGTGGCTCGGGGCTTGCCATTGGCGGCCTTGCAGCGATTGGCGCAACAGGTGGCACGGTCACACAAGCATCCGCCCAAGAGGCGATGGATGGTGCCATTAAAACAGTTAAATCCGTTTGCACCCACTGTTCGGTAGGCTGCACAGTGATTGCCGAAGTCGACAACGGCGTTTGGGTCGGGCAGGAACCCGGCTGGGACAGCCCGTTCAATCTGGGCGCTCATTGTGCCAAAGGTGCTGCGGTTCGCGAACATGCCCACGGCGAACGCCGCCTGAAATACCCGATGAAAAAAGAGGGTGGCGAATGGAAACGCATCAGCTGGGAGCAGGCGATCGACGAGATCGGCGACGGCTTGATGAAAATCCGCGAGGAAAGCGGGCCTGATTCAGTCTATTGGCTGGGATCGGCAAAACATTCCAATGAACAAGCCTATATGTTCCGCAAGTTTGCCGCCTATTGGGGCACGAACAACGTGGACCATCAGGCGCGTATCTGTCACTCGACCACGGTTGCCGGTGTGGCCAACACATGGGGCTACGGCGCCATGACCAACAGCTACAACGACATTCATAACTCCAAGGCGATCCTTGTGATCGGTGGCAACCCCGCCGAGGCGCATCCGGTTTCCCTGTTGCACCTTATGAAAGCCAAAGAGCAGAACAACGCACCGCTGATCGTTTGTGATCCGCGCTTTACCCGCACCGCCGCGCATGCCGACGAATATGTCCGCATCCGCCCGGGTTCGGACGTTGCGCTGGTCTGGGGTATCCTGTGGCACATCTTTGAAAATAGCTGGGAAGACAAGGAATTCATCCGCACCCGTGTTTACGGCATGGACGAAATCCGCAAAGAGGTGAACAACTGGACGCCGGACGAAGTTGAACGCGTTACGGGTGTCCCCGGATCCCAACTGGAGCGGGTTGCCCGCACGCTGGCCAACAACCGCCCCGGCACCCTGATCTGGTGCATGGGTGGCACCCAGCACACCAACGGCAACAACAACACCCGCGCCTATTGTATCCTGCAACTGGCCCTTGGCAACATGGGCACCAGCGGTGGCGGCACCAACATTTTCCGCGGCCACGACAATGTGCAGGGCGCAACGGATATGTGCGTGCTGTCCCACACTCTGCCCGGTTACTATGGCCTGTCGGCAGGCGCATGGGCACACTGGTCGCGCGTATGGGGTGAAGACCTTGACTGGATGAAGTCCCGTTTCGACAGCATCAAAGGCGCTGACGGCAAGGATAAATCCCTGATGAATCTGAAGGGTATTCCGGTCAGCCGCTGGATTGACGGTGTTCTGGAAGACAAGGACAACATCGACCAGCCCAACAATGTGCGCGGTATGATCCTGTGGGGCCACGCGCCCAACAGCCAGACCCGTGGCAAGGAAATGAAAACCGCGATGGAGAAGCTGGATATGCTGGTCGTTGTCGACCCCTATCCAACGGTTTCTGCCGTGCTTCATGACCGCACCGACGGTGTTTACCTGCTGCCCGCTTCGACCCAGTTCGAAACGCGCGGTTCGGTGACGGCATCCAACCGGTCATTCCAGTGGCGTGACAAAGTGATCGAGCCGGTGTTTGAATCACTGCCGGATCACATCATCATGGCCAAGTTTGCCAAGAAATTCGGCTGGGCCGACAAGTTCTTCCGCAACATTTCGATGGATGCCGAGGACGAGCCGAACATCGAGGACATCACCCGCGAAATTAACAGCGGCACATGGACCATCGGTTATACCGGCTGTTCGCCCGAGCGGATCAAAAGCCATATGGCCAACCAGCACACGTTCGACCGCACCACACTTCAGGCTATCGGCGGCCCGAACGACGGCGAATATTACGGTCTGCCTTGGCCGTGTTGGGGCACGCCCGAAATGGGTCACCCCGGCACGCCGAACCTTTATGACATGTCCAAGCCTGTCTCCAAAGGTGGCCTGACCTTCCGCGCCCGTTTCGGTGTGGAACGTGACGGGGTGAACCTGTTGGCCGAAGGTGTCTATTCGCAAGGGTCCGAAATTCAGGACGGTTATCCTGAATTCACAATGCAGATGCTGATGGATCTGGGTTGGGACAAAGACCTGACGGATGAGGAACGTGCCGCTATCGACGCAGTGGCCGGACCGAAAACCAACTGGAAGACCGACCTGTCGGGCGGCATCCAGCGGGTTGCGATCATGCATGAATGTGCGCCGTTCGGCAACGCCAAGGCACGCGCCGTGGTCTGGACTTTCCCCGACCCTGTGCCGATCCACCGCGAGCCGCTTTATACATCGCGGCGTGACCTGGTGGCGGATTACCCGACCTATGCGGACAAACAGGCCTATCGATTGCCAACGCTGTATGAATCGATCCAGAAAAAGGACTTCAGCAAGGACTATCCGCTGATCCTGACCTCGGGTCGTCTGGTCGAATACGAGGGCGGCGGCGACGAAAGCCGTTCCAACCCGTGGCTGGCCGAGCTTCAGCAGGAAATGTTTGTCGAGATCAATACCCGTGATGCCAACAATCTGGGTATTCGTGACGGACAGCAGGTCTGGCTTGAAGGGGCCGAAGGTTCCAAGGTCAAAGTGGCCGCAATGGTGACCGAACGGGTTGGCGAGGGCGTTGTCTTTATGCCGTTCCACTTCGGGGGTCAGTTCGAGGGCAAGGACTTGCGGGACAAATACCCCGAAGGGGCCGATCCCTATGTGCTGGGCGAAAGCGCCAATACGGCCATGACCTATGGCTACGATTCTGTCACCCAAATGCAAGAGACCAAGGCGTCCCTTTGCAAAATCACTGTAGCGTAAAGGAGAATTGAGAAATGGCACGAGTTAAATTTCTCTGTGACGCGGAACGCTGCATTGAATGCAACGGCTGCGTAACTGCCTGCAAGAACGAGCACGAGGTGCCTTGGGGCATCAACCGTCGCCGGGTTGTGACCATCAATGATGGCACACCGGGTGAACGCTCGATCTCGATGGCCTGTATGCATTGTTCGGATGCACCTTGTATGGCCGTATGCCCGACCGACTGTTTCTATCAAACAGCCGACGGCATTGTGCTGCACAACAAAGACCTGTGCATCGGTTGTGGCTATTGCTTCTTTGCGTGTCCGTTCGGCGCGCCGCAATATCCACAGGCCGGCAACTATGGCAGCCGTGGCAAGATGGACAAATGCACCTTCTGCGCCGGTGGCCCGGAAGAGGACAACAGCCAGGCCGAATTCCAGAAATACGGTCGCAACCGTATTGCGGAAGGCAAACTGCCGATCTGTGCCGAAATGTGCGCCACCAAGGCCCTGCTGGCAGGTGACGGAGACGTTGTGTCCGGCATCTACCGTGAACGGGTCGTGGCACGCGGCTTTGGCTCCGGCGCCTGGGGCTGGGGCACTGCCTATAACCAAAAGGGCGGCTGATCCTTTGATCTGAAAACAACGTGGCGCGCGCGTTTGCCGCGCGCCACTGCCCCGCGACGCGACGGTTTCGCGCGCGTAGCCTTGTCAGAAAGGTCAATAGCTTTGCAAGATACACTATTCAAACCCGCCCGCATATCGGTTGGTAAGCTTGTCGCAGGGTTCGTCCTGCTGCTTGTGCTCCTGATGCTGTTTGGAGTGACCCAGACATATGCACAAAGTGTCCGTGCGCCCGGGAATGCTGTAAATCTGGATGACGGGATAGAAGACGGCCCGTCAAACGCTTTGGGTGATGATTCCCAATCCGATTTCTGGCGCAATTTTCGCGGGGGTGATCCGAATGATATCAAACAGATGATTTCCGCCCTGCCTGAAGGGGCTGTAATGACCACCACCGGGGAACACTGGCGGTTGATCCGTGAAAACTATATCCGCAAATACGCCGGCTGGTTTCCGCTGGGTGTGATTGCCATTCTGGCGCTGTTCCACCTGATCAAGGGGAAAATGCGCATCCAGGCCGGGTTTTCAGGTAAAACACTGCCGCGGTTCAACATCAACCAGCGGGTGGCGCACTGGTTTATGGCCAGTGTCTTTATCATCCTCGGGATCACCGGGCTGATCATCCTGCTGGGCCGTCCGCTGATCGCACCTATTTTTGGGAAAGAAGTGAACTCGGTTCTGACAAGTGCCGCCATGCAGGGGCACAACCTGTTCGGGCCGTTGTTTATCGTGGCGCTGGTCTGGATGTTCTTCAAATTCGTGCGGGGCAACTTTTTCCAGTGGGTCGATATCCAGTGGATGATCAAACTGGGCGGTTTCTTTGGCGGGCACGTCAGTTCCAGCCAGTTCAACTTTGGTGAAAAATCATGGTTCTGGATGGTGACGCTTGTTGGCATCCTGATCAGTGTCACCGGTATTCTGCTGTTGTTCCCGTGGCTGGTCGAGGATCTGCGCTGGCTGCAACTGTCAACCATCCTGCACGCGGTTGGCGCTGTTCTGCTGATCTCGGTGCTATTCGGGCATATCTATGTCGGCACGATCGGTATGGAAGGCTCGCTTGACTCGATGCTCAAGGGCGAAGTCGATGAAAACTGGGCCAAGGAACACCATGATCTCTGGTATGAGGAGGTCACCGGAAAACCGGCCCATGAACCCGCCGCAAAAGAGGAGGGCACATCATGACATTTCTGCAATTCGTCGAAGGCCCGCTGTTCTATTTTTCTGCCGCTGTCTTTGTGCTGGCCGCTGGCTGGCGTGTGATTGGCCTGATCCGTATGGGGCGCAAACCCGATATCTCTCCGCCCAAAGGGTCGGCGGGAGCCGGTTTTATCAAGGGTAACCTGCGCCATTTCGTACCACGCGGCATGTTTGCGCGACGCACATGGATCCATTTCGTGGCGGGCTATGCCTTTCATATCGGCCTGTTCGTGCTGTTCTTTTTCGGTGCCTTCCATATTGATTTCATCAAACAATATCTGGGTATCTCGTGGACACCATTGCCGCGCTGGGGCTTTATCCTTGCATCCGAAATCGCCTTTGCTGGTCTGATCGCCCTTTGGGTGCGCCGGTTCTCGGACCCTGTAATGCGACTGATTTCCGATTGGGATGACCATATCGGCACATGGTTGACCTTTCTGGTGATGCTGACCGGCTGTCTGGCGTTGCAGGAAAGCCACGACGTGCTGCGCGGCATCCATATGCTGTTCGTCGATATCTGGCTGATCTACTTCCCGTTCAGCCGGTTGATGCACGCCTTTACCTTTTTCCTGTCGCGCGGTCACACCGGTGCGACCTATGGCCGTAAGGGGATGAACCCATGAGCAGTGAAAACAAAGCCCAGATCGCCGTCGACAAGTTTCTGGAATTCACCGACGGCGAGGTTGCCTCGTTCTTCGAGGCCTGCGTGCATTGCGGCGAGTGCGCCGAGGCGTGCCATTTCTACATGGCCACCGAGGATCCGAAATACACACCCACTTACAAACTGTTGCCGATGGTCAAGGCCTACAAGCGGGAAAAGGCCCCGCTGCGCAGCATCCGCAAGATGTTCGGCCTGCTGCCCCCGGCCGTAACCGAGGACGAGCTGCGCGAATGGGAAACGCTGGTTTACGACAGCTGCACCATGTGTGGGCGTTGCACGCTGGTCTGTCCGATGGGCATCGACATCGCCGGCACCATCCGCAAGATGCGCGAAGGCTATGCGGCGGCGGATATCGTGCCGGACGGGTTGAAGCGCTCGGTTGATTTTGTCAAGAAAACCAGCAGTCCGATGGGCATCACCCCCAAGGCCCTGCTGGCGCAGATTGCCCATCAGGAAAAGGAAACCGGCATCAAGATCGAGGTCGACAAACAGGGCGCCGATTACATGGCGATCCTGTCGGCGATGGAGATCATGGGCTTTCCCGAAATCATCGGCGCCTATGCGAAAATTTTCAAAAAGGCCGGTATCAGCTGGACCATTTCCACCAAGGCCTACGAGGCAACCAATGTCGGTGTCCAGATCGGCTCTTCCCCTCTGGCCGGTGAAATTGTCGAGCGCGTGGTGGATGCGGCCGAGGAACTGGGCGTGAAATATGTGATCAGCCCCGAATGCGGCCACGCCTATGGTGCGCTCCGCTGGGCGGGTCCGAATATGGTCGGGCGCCAGTTCAAATTCGAGGTGGTGCATATCATCGAATTGCTGGACCAGTTGCGCCGTGACGGCAGGATACCGGCAGGGGCCAAGGACGGGCGCAAGATGACGCTGCATGATCCCTGCCAGATCATCCGGCGTGGCGGGTTGCTGAAAGAGCCGCGCAGCCTGATGGATGATTCATGTTCCGATTTTGTCGAAATGGAAAATGCCGGCCTTGGCAACCTGTGTTGCGGCGGCGGCGGCGGCGTTTCGGCCAATGCGCGGGCAGCGGAATTGCAGGATGCGGCCTTCGGGTGCAAGGCGGACCAGTTGAACGCGATTGACGGGTTGGAGGCCGTGGTCGTGCCCTGTGCCAACTGTCGCACTGTGTTCGAGGAGGGGCTGGAAGAGCGCGATATGGATCACCT
>Ga0256840_1003614_pt1 | contig 12319 bp, 12 predicted proteins | sample 355202metaG_FD_185969 | JGI IMG/M metagenome (GOLD analysis project Ga0256840, IMG submission 185969) | Hydrothermal vent microbial communities from Mid Atlantic Ridge, Atlantic Ocean - 355-202 | ecosystem: Environmental > Aquatic > Marine > Hydrothermal vents | place: Atlantic Ocean: Mid...
ACACCAAAGGCAAAGGAGCATCTATAAAAACATCAGGTGCTTCTGTGAGTATCTTACAGCCCAGTATGGGGTTGACTGGGTTTCCTGCTGCGGGGCAGGTTTTTGGAGGTTGTGGTTTTTTACATGCCATATCTATTACCTACCTGTATATATGACACTACTATAGCCATAGTTTCTAATAATTGTTTTTTTTTGCATATTTTTTTCCCTAAAATATAATTGGATAAATTATACCATTTTTATTTTACACTATCTTATCTCCCCTCACAGCCCTTCTAACTTGACGCTGAAGTAACAAAAGTACATTTCCATACTAATGCAAAAAATAAATACCTATCACTACAGCCAACAGAACTACCAACCCAACATATGAAAACACAATAATAGCCCTCTCTGCCAGATAATCTGGTAAATCAGGAAACAATTCATGCAAAGGGATAAAGATACTTTTCGGAAATAAAATCATATAATATGCAGCTACAGGATACAAAGAAAAAACATATTCAAACCTATTTAATATGTGTGATTCTTCTTGTATGGTAGGCGTATTTAAATATATGATAAGGTACACGAGCATCAAAAAGAAAGCATATAAATCTTTTTGATATAAGTATGCCTTAGATGTATGGAACAAATACCAAAAAGTAATGAGTAAAAAAGAGATACTTAAAAACATTTTATAAAAGTACTCCCCATCTACAATAAAGAACTATTTTCGGAAAGATTTAAAAACAGGTAAAGATGTTTTTACAATATCAAAAGGTTTAAGACCAATACGCTCTTCAAAATACTCTTTAACTTTTTTTGGTAATACTTCATAACGAGATAATGCCTCTAATATCTCATGCGAGGGCAAAGACATCAACATCGCGTTAAGCATTTCTTCATCTACAACATTTTGTTTCATACTTTCACTGTACTGTAAAAGATTATAATACAGAAAAGTATTTTCTTCATCTTCTATACAATGTCTATAATTACGATAATTAAGTGCTGTGGTAGCAATCTTAAAATCTTCCACTGTAATCTTTTCTTTTTGTAAATTATTTGCGGATATTGTTAATGTGCTCATTTGTTCCTGTTTTGTACAGTATTCTATCTTTTCAGCCAACTTCGCAAGAGTATTCTCAATTTTTTTTGATAAAAAATTACTCACGTTATCAGAACTTTTTGTTGTATCCGCATATGAATAGGAAATACACATACCTATGCATAAAATAATCATCAATCTATTTACAGCCATTGAGCATACCTTTCCAAAACAATGAAAGTTTATAATCATAACTATCTGGATATTGATAATGCAAGTAGGCAAATTGCATTTCTCTTCTAATCACTGCATCTGTGATTATTTGTGTACTCTTCAATGCTTTTGCAAGTAACTCCCAATCCGTTTGGGTAATATTATACATAGCATTTTTCGGTCCACTTTTGGTAAAAATACTATTAAAAACACCTAAACTTATTGCTCCTGCAAGTAATTTTCCAAAACTTCTCTTCTGAGAAATTCTTTTAATCACATCCCTACTGTATGTATCTAATCTTAAACCTGGTATATCTTGACATTTTCCCATATATAATCCTTTCTGATTTATTTTAGCTAAAATGATTTACGTCCTTAAAGGACCATTCTAACATCACCTAAACAAACTATCTATACTTCCCTCAATTAAATGATCTACCTTACTTTCTGTTCGATTTTTTATTTTATTTGTTCGAGAAGAAACACGCGAAGATACTTTTTTTTCCATATCTTCTGCATATTTATTTTTACTCTCACTCACTTTAGGAGTATTTCTTTTTTCTCCATTCCAATATGCCTCAGGAGTAGCAACTGAATCTGTATATTTTACTTGTTCAACTTTTGTATTATACTTTTCATGAGATACATACTTTTTTGGTTCTTCTTTTATAATACGTATATTATTGAGATTTTGATTCGGAGCCATACTACAAGCAGTCAACAAAAGTAATAACCCTACACTTACAATATAGTTCATAAAATATATCCTTTTATTTCTAATTAAAAACACGCCCATACACATGATTTACAGAGCGATCTAGCATTTTATTGCCCATATCTTCTACTTTTGTACCAATCTTATTTATATGAGATGAAGAGGTATTTGTATTTGACATATCTTCATCAGCAGATACACTTTCAACTTTTCGAGAAGTGTATCCATCCCTTTCTTGACTAAGTTTCAAAGCCACATTTCCTCCAGATGATGATACTTGTTGAATATACCGCCAATTATCATTGTCTTTCACATCTTTAAAGCCTATAACCAATGCATAATATTGCATATCAGCACTCACAGGTACTTGAAATATCTCCCTGTGTCCTGGGAGCAATAATGTTTTAGCATGACTTAAAAGTTCACCATGCCAATTAATATGTTTAGAATCTACTAATTCGAAATAATCTAATTTTTTAAACACATTATCCGACTTTAACGTATAGAAATGTATTGATAATGGTGTAGAAGTTTGTCCTGCAATCACCTTTACATTTAAAAGATTATTGCTTAAAAGTGGTGAAGAACCACAACCTACGAAAAATAAAGGGATTGTACATAGCAGTAATAGTTGTTTTATATTCATATTCATTTTTTATATCCTAAATTTAATGTATTCAGTACAGACTTGTACTCTTTTTGCAGATTGGTCATATCAACATCTTCCTTATGTTCAAGCGTATCTAAATACTTATATCTTTCCACATACGCCTCCCATGCCAATGCTTTTTTATTTGCCAATTTTTTATTTAAAAGATTTTCATGTTCAAACGTAAAATAAAGTTTTCTCGGCGAAAACTGCGTTAACATATTTAACGAAACATTTGAAACAGCAGAATATAATGCAACATTATGTGTATTAACCTCATGAAAAAAAGATTTGACATGTGCACTTAAAGGCTCTTTTGCTTTCAATAAGTTGGCAAATACTGTATGACTTGGCAAACCTTGTGCAAGAAGATTTGAAGAAGTTTCTTCAGACAAACCCATTTGTGTTTTAATCGTATTAACTGATTGAGCAGTAGTTTGGGCATACTCAACTGTAGTTTTCGCGACATTTGCTATTTCAGATACAAAGGCTTCCCGCTCTGATTGACTCATTGCCTTAGCATCAACACCTAACTTCTGTGCCAATAACATAAAAAGGCTCTCTCCTGTATTCTCAGTATACACATTTTCTACAGGAACAGAAGTTTCGGGAGATACTTCATGTTCCATTTGTTCTCTTTCTATATGTACATTTAACCCACTACCCACATTAGGTTCATTTATGTGTTCCCCATTACCAATAATATTATCTAAATCAGGTAAAATTTCATTATAGTCAGAAGAAGGATTTGTGTCCATAAATGACAAGATATCATTTGATTTTTCATCATTGCTAATAATATCAAATGCTTTTTCCGTCTCATTCCCTGTAAAAAACTGGTCTGGAATCCCAAAGTCATCTGTAGTTCCTGCATGCATATCTGCTTCATTTTTTTCCAAAAATGCATTATTTGAAAACTTTACACTCATTTCATATTTGCCTATGATAATAACCGTATTCTCTGTAAGTGGCGCAGGTATATCTTTTGTAAGTTTTTTTTGTGGATTTTTAAATGATGTTCCATTACTACTTTTATCTGTAATAAAATATTGATTATTTCCAAAAGTAATCTCAGCATGAAAATTAGAGATATACTTCGTAGGGTCATGAAGCACCCAATCCATCTGTTTATTACGCCCTATTTTACCACCATTTTGATTGAATGTCATCGCTGATTCAAAAATACTGTGACTTGGGGCATTTACAATTTCTAATACTAAATTCATCATAGTTTCCTTTAGCTACTTTTGATCTCAATACCATTACTATCATTCATAGTAATGCTTATTTGCTTTAACTGCTTCTCTTTAATCATAGCATCTAGCAATATCTTAGAAAGTTTAGGCATAAGATTATTGTTGATAATCAATTCTAAATTTCTAGCTCCAGTATCTGTAGCATTAGATAAATCAACAATATGAGACAGTACCTTATCGTCATATTTAAATACAGTATTTTGTGCTTCTAGTTGTTTTGTAATTGTCCCTAATTTTAACTCTACAATCTTTTTTAGGGCACTTTGTGTCAGGTTTTTATACGGAATAATATTCATTCTACCTAGTAATGCCGGTTTTAAATATTTTGAAAGTATAGGTAAAATATGCTCACTTACTTCTGACATAGCGATATCTTCATTTTGACTACAAAGATGTGTAATCTCTTCTGTTGCGAGATTTGAAGTCATCAAAATAATCGTATTTTTAAAATCAATTTCTCTTCCCTCTCCATCGTTTGCTACTCCTTTATCAAATATTTGATAAAACAAATTTAAGATATCTGGGTGTGCCTTTTCTATCTCGTCGAGTAGTACAACTGAGTAAGGTTTAATACGTACAGGATCTGTTAGCTGTCCTCCCTCACCATATCCTACATATCCTGGAGGAGAACCTATCAATCTAGATATGGTATGTTTTTCTTGAAACTCAGTCATATTAATCGTTGTCAAAAACTGTTTACCTCCAAAAAGAAGCTCTGTAAGTCTGATAGCCGTTTCCGTTTTCCCTACCCCACTAGGACCGACAAGCAAAAATACACCTTCAGGTGTATTTTCTTTTTTCAATCCTGCTGTAGATATCTGTAAAAATTGACTCAAATAATCTACCGCTTCATCTTGTCCAATAATATTTTTTTGTATCTCTTGGGCTAATGAACTAATATTTTTTGCTTGCGCTTGTTTCATATTTCCCAATGGTACACCCGTCCAATTAGAAATGACTTCAGCTATCTGTTCTTCACTCACGTTTTCATAAACATAGGTACTCTTTTCTTGTAGCTTCTTTAATTCTTTATATGCCTTATTAAGTGCTTTGGTATTTTTCTCTTTTTTATATGTTTCTATCTCTTGGAGTTTCTCTTTTTGCACATCCCATAATGTATGTTCTATTTCAAGTTCTGCATTCAAGTTTTTAATCTTTTGATCAACTCTCTTAATCTCTTTTCTATTATTTTTGATACCCTCTTCCTGATCACGCTGTAATGCCTTTAACTCTTTTTCTAAAACCATGATATCATTCTTACGTAATTGAAGCATAAAAGGTTGATTACTCTTACCTATTTTTACATTCGCACAAGCAGTATCTATTACATCGATGGCTTTGTCAGGTAATTGTCTTCCTGTAATATATCGTGCCGAAAGTTTAGCTGCAGCTTTAAGCGCATCATCCTCTATATAAACACCATGTACCTCTTCATATTTGTCTGCAATACCTCGTAAAATAGTCACGGTTTGTTCTATAGTAGGTTCAGGTAAATCTATCTTTTGAAACCTTCTGGAAAGTGCTGGGTCTTTTTCAAAATATTTTCGGTATTCTAACCATGTTGTAGCTGCAATCGTTTTAAGTTCACCTCTAGCCAAAGCTGGTTTTAAAAGGTTTGCTGCATCGCTACCCCCTTCATTCCCCCCTGCACCAATAAGTGTATGTGCTTCATCAATAAATAAAATAGTAAACTCTGTAGATGCTTTTATCTCATTAATCACCGCTTGTAACCTACGTTCAAACTCACCTTTTATGCTAGCGCCTGCTTGCATAGCACCTAAATCCAACGAGAGTAATCTTGCATTATATAAATGTTTGGGAACATCTTTTTCTATAATTTTAAGTGCCAATCCTTCCACAATTGCTGTTTTACCTACCCCTGCTTCACCAACTAAAATAGGATTGTTTTTTCTTCTTCTTGATAAAATATCAATCGTTTGCTTGATTTCATTATCTCTAGAAAGAACAGGATCCATTTTCCCATCTCTAGCAGCCTGTGTCAAATCAATCGTATATTTTTCCAATTCATTGGTCTGAGTAGCTACTTTTTGTTCTTGTGAAACCTTTCTTTGGGGCATCTCTTTTTCCTTATACCCTTTAAGAAGTGCTGTAATCTCCTGAAATGAAGTTTCAGAGAATAAAGAAAGATAATCTGTTGCAAGATACTTTTCACTATGCTCAAAAAGAGCATAGATAAGAGATAGCTCACTCATTTTATCCAACCCCAATTCTAGTTTATTGAGTAAGAAAGTTTCTTCTATCCAATTGATTAAACTAGGAGAAAAAATCGGATTACTACTTTCCGTAGTTGTCTTCATCTGTTTTGTTAAAAGATCAGTCATTAAAGATTTATCAATGTGATATTGATCTAGTACCTTATTAAAAATACTTTGATCATCACTTAACATACAATATAAAATATCTTCTATTAAAATTTCATGCCCTGCTCTTGCTATAGTATGTTGAACAGCTTCTTCTAAATACTGTTTTGCTTGTACATCTAAATTTTCAATTAGCTTTTGTAACTCTATTTTCATTCTTTTCCCTTATGTACAATATTACAGCCGCTTAAAACTATAACATCCTTCTTTCAAATTATTTTTACATGCTTTTTCATAATATTTTTTAGCTATAGCTGTATCATCAGCTATTCCTGTACCATTCTCGTACATACTACCTACATTGTAGCAGGCCATAGCATGGTTATCACTACACGCTTTATCAAATGATTCTCTTGCTTTTGTAAAGTTTCTTTTCACACCTTGACCTGAAAGATACGATAAACCTAGCCTATAACAACCCTCCGCGTTTCCTTTTTTACAACCCATATCAAAATAACCTGTCGCTGAAATAACGCTTCTTTTTACAGCTTTCCCATGTAGATAGAGTTTTCCTAGTTCAGTACAGCCTTTTGCGTTGTTGTTCTTGCATGTCTTTACAAATATTTTTTTCGCTCTATAATAACTTTTTTGTGTACCTAAACCCTTAGTATGTAAAATACCCAAAGCAGTACATGCTGCATCACTATCTAATTTACATCCTTTTCTATATGATTTGCTCGCTCTACGATAATTTTTACGTACACCAATTCCTTTTTCATACATATGCCCTAAATAATAACATGCTTTTGCATTATTATTTGAACACCCACTTTTATATGTTTTATATTCTGATGCCTTAACCTGAATAGCATCAGAGCATCCCATTAAAAAAACCATTCCTACTGTAACAATACTATATATGACTAACTTCTTCATTTTCTTCCTTTAATTTAATTTTAATTCCAAATATAACAACTTGAAATATGACACATGATTTTTGTCTTTCTACAACGTTTCAACGCCAATTGAGCAGCACTACTTCGACTTGAAGCTGTAGCTGATGCTCCCCCACTACTTAAACAATACCAAGTAGCACTAGTTGTCTTTCTATAAGAGTTTTTTTCTTTTTTCTTCTTCCTTTTTTTAGTATTTACTTTTTTCTTTTTGATAGAATCTTTTTTCTTCTTCTTAACATCTTTTTTAAGAGGTTTTCGAACTTCTTTGTTAATATCTTTTTTAACTTCTTTTACCGAAATCTGTTTTTTTTGTTCCATCGTTGTTTTTTTTGTTTCAATCTTTGGTGTAACTATTTTATGTTTTATCGGCTTTTTTGATAAAGAGTATTGTGTTTTTAAAACTTTGTTATTTTCTAAAGAAAACAACGGTGTTTGTTTTGATATATACCCTTTTTTAGAAAAAATAAAATATAGTTTCTCATTGCTACTCATTTCTATAAAATATTTGTGATCTTCATATTTAATATTAGTATGTATTTTAGTATTATTATTGTCTATCCTTTGGTATGCTTCAATCTTTACACCCTCTTTCAATCCTTCAATTTCAACTTTACCTTTTCCTTGCTCTAAAATAACTCTTAAAACTGGTGCGCGCACCAATTCTTTATAAGTCTTTTCAAGATGTATAACTTTAAAATATGGATTTACAATATCAATAAGATATTTTTTAGATTCTTCTGCATCAAAAATATTTGTCACTAACGCTTTTCCATTTACCTTGATGTCCGTTGTACCAATACTATACGGTTTTTTAATTATCAATTTTACTGTTTGATTTTTTAATTTGAGTTTTTGATAAAAACGAAAATCATTATGAGACAATATAGTATAATCCGTATTTACTGTCTCAGAAGGATGATTCAATGCAATCGTTTTAATAGTATATTTTTCACCATAATGCCCTTTAAACAAATTGTTTTTGACTCGCTTGTCATTAACAATAAATGTCGCATTATGTATATTAGATGAAAATTCTATTACATGACTAGATGGAATGAGTTCAGCTTCAATATTGGTTATTTTATTTTCCTCTATCGTGGTGTTAATCTCACATGGAATATAATTATCTTTGATAACAGTTAATTGATGTTTACCTGTAGGTAAAAGTATTGTTTTTTCTTCGGATACAGGTACTTTAACTCCATCACTATAGACAAAATATGTTTTTTCTTTAAGATTAAGTTTTGCTGTACCTTGAGAAGCTGGCCAAAACAAATATATAAATAGGGTCATAAAACCTAAAATTGCACCCAATAACAATTTAGGAGAATAATAAGATACATTTGCAATATTTTTCTTCAACAATGCATTATTAAATTCTTTTGCATTTTGAAACCTTTCTTCTGGCAATAGCTTCAAGGCTTTATCTATTGCTTTTAACAAAGTAATTTCATATCCATAGATTTTTTGAATTTCAAGTGGTGTATAAGGATCTTCATGTCCCTCATCTAGTGCTTTTAAGCGCTCTTCTGCTTTAGGTGGGAAAGTGTCAGTAACTAGTTTATATGCTAATACACCAAGTGCATAGATATCCGTTCTTTGATCAATAGCTGGAGGTTGTGAAAGTTCAATTTGTTCAGGTGCAGCATAGCGTGGTGTTGTTGCATTAAAATATTTTTTACGTTTTTCATCATATAAAATAATACTTGCACCAAAATCTAAAATTAAAGGAGTATGATCATTTCTTATTAAAATATTCTCTAATTTAATATCTTGATGATATATCTTTACATTGTGCATATGTTCAAAACCACTTAAAAGACCTTGTAATAAACGCACTACTTCCTGATTGGTTAATTTTCCCTTATACTCTTTTTTGCGCTCCTTTAGATAATCTTTAAGGGTTACCCCCTCTTCATAGTCCGTAATAAGATACATAGTATTATTTACATTTTCTTCCAACGAAAAAAAGTTAAGTATATTTGGGTGTGTCCTCGAAGAAACTTTTACTAAATTTTTTGCTTCACCTATAAAAATATCTTTCATAAATTGATAATTTTCAATTTCTTTATCACTTAAAGATGTTTTTAAAATAACTTCATTCTTACTATTTCGTGTTACAAAGCCTTTTGGAAAAAATTCTTTTGCTACCAATAATTTTTTACTCGCATCATTTGCTTCAAGTAAATAAATGAGTGAAAAACTACCCTCCCCCAAGACTTTCAAAACCTTGTACTTATTAAGAAACAAGGTTCCTTCTTCTAGTGCTTTATATTTTTCTTCGGAAGATTCTTCCAAAGTCATTTCAGCTAATTGTGTAAGTTCATTATCTCTAAAATAACTAAACTGTGTTGCATCATCATCTATCATTTATTACTCTTCCCCAAGTTAATTTAAAATATATTATAACAAATTCTCTTAATTTCTTACTACGTAATTAAAAAGCATTCTTAATCTTTTTTTCAACAGTCAAAAACTGTTTTTTTTTATTTTCTAAATAGCCTAAATCACACTCTTCTTTATGTGCATCTATAGCTATAAGAATGTCATTGATTTGCTTTAAATATAATTCTTTTTCAGTGCTATAGAAATATCTTAACTTTTTTTTAAGTTTTGGTTTTAAACGTAAAAGCTTTAAAAATCCATAATGGTATTCTCTGCATATCTTACTCCCCTTATTTCTGCCTGTTTTTTGTAATGCAATTTTTGCACTTTCTATATGCCGCATAAGATATTTATCTATCACACCGTAACGTTGATCTGTCACAGGATTAAAAAGCTCTCTTTCCATCAACCTATAAATCATGTTTTCTATCTCTTCATCATTCGCTTTTATAGATGCAACCAACATATAGGGAGTAAAAATACCCGTATAGTCTATTTCAAAAATCTCTAAATCTTCAAAATATTGAATCACTTCTTTACTAAATGATTTTTGTGCATGAAAATTATTATCAATAGATAAATCTTGTGGTAAAAATGTAAAATATGCATCAATTGCATCTTTTTTTAGTGCATGTAAGGACTGCTTATAAGCGTAACTTTTATAGAATACATTATATTTGAGTTGATACAACTCTAATAAAGATTTTAAATAGTTATTGTTTTCATCTTTTATATTTCCTACTGAAATCATTTGATTTGATAACATTTTTATCTCTGAAGTCTTATCTTTTGTCAATAAATATAATTGTGCTCTATAGGGCAATTGACTAAGTATAAAAAAATTATCTTTTTGCCCATATTTTTTATGCTGCTGAATTTGCCATAATATATCACGTCTTACAATCGCAAATTTAATTTCGTTGGATTGCATAAAGTTTAAAAGTGTATTTTCAAAAGATACTTCTTGAACATTTATTTTTATATGATTATATATACTAGTATTAGTAAATATGGGTACAATTTGACTTTTTAGATTCTCTGGAATTAAACAAACAACTTGCTTGCCACACGACAACGATGCTAACAAAAAGCTTATCCATATTATTTTCATATTTTTGTAATCTTTTTAATAATACTATGAACTGCCTGCTGAGATATACCTAATGCTATTCCAATAGCTTTTTGTGTATATCCTTCAAGATAAAGTGCGTATATTTTATCCTTTCGCTCTTCTTTAGTTAAATCTAAAAAATCATTCGTATTTAACTTAGGTAATTTTACTACCTCTGTTTTACTATGTAGGTCTTGTTTTTTTAATTTTTCATGTAAATGATTAATGTACTCTATATTAATTGGCTGATTTAAAAAAGTTTTAATTTTATTTATATGATTAAATTTTTGAAACACTATCGAATCTTTTAGACAAGGTAAACGTTTATCCAATCCAATTAATTGTCTATAGCTAGAATGGTATGAACCCTCTTTCGTCTTTGTTGTCCCTGTATACACTGCTAAATGTTCAACATAAGCTATAATATTTAAAAGTAAGCCTTCATTTGTTATATGCCAAGATTTAAATCGACCTTCCCACAAATAACCGCGACGGCCATATTTCTTATTGAAATGAAAAGTATAGCGAGAGTTAATAATTTTCATAATATTTGATAAATTATTTTTTTTTGTTTCAATAATAAAGTTATACCCATTATTAATAAGCGTATATGAATGTAAATGGTAACTATACTCCGAAGCATATGCACATAGAAGTTGTATAAAAAAAAGTTTATCTTCTGTACATAAAAAAACTTCTCTTAATCCGACGCCTCTATTTACAACATGGTAAATACCAGCTCTATTTTGTCTTAATACTCTACCCATGCCTTACCTGATTTCAACAGCAATAACTGATAAATTATCTTTGGCTCCACGGGTATAAACTAAGTTTTTAATTTGTAAACACAATAAGTTTAAATTACTTTTATACTGTATAATCAAACGAAGAAGTTCATCATTAGTACACAAGTCTGTAACACCATCACTACATAATAAAAATATATCTTTACATTTAGGTGTAACATATTGTACATCCAAATCAAAAGCATTAAAATTACCTATAGCTTTGGTAATGACATTTGTTCCAGCTTGTTCTATCTCTTCATCTGTAGCATTTCTCTGCTTCATCTCTTCATACTTAGAATGATCTACAGTCAATTGCAATAATGAGCCCTGACTATATAAGTACGCCCTAGAGTCTCCCAAATGAAAGAGTACCCATGCACGAATTTGTTCTACGTATTTTAATCCTACAACTGTCGTACCAATAGTGCCTTCTATTTCTTTTGTATTGGCATAATTATAAATTTTTTCTGTAGCTCTTTGTACACAATAATTTAATTGTACATCTACCCCTAAAGAAGGAACAACTGTTGCATCGTCATCTTCTGTATGTAGTTTAGTAGGTATTTTTTCTTCTAAAAAACTTTGAATAACTATTTGACTAGCAATTTCACCTTTTTCATGCCCCCCCATACCATCTGCTACAATAAACAAATGTAATTGTTCATTCGCAAGAATAGCATCTTCATTATGATCTCGGACCAAGCCGACATCCGTTAAATATGACACATTGTACATTCAATTTCCCTAAAAATCAATTTGTTATGCATAGCATAGCGAATTTATATTTAGTAGCTAATAAAACTTCCTGGACTGTATCTATTCAAAAAAGAATACAACTATGAAAAGTCTTAGCAATATTAGCCACATCTTCCCAATCTTTCTAAAACTTATTTTT
>Ga0256840_1003615_pt1 | contig 12319 bp, 9 predicted proteins | sample 355202metaG_FD_185969 | JGI IMG/M metagenome (GOLD analysis project Ga0256840, IMG submission 185969) | Hydrothermal vent microbial communities from Mid Atlantic Ridge, Atlantic Ocean - 355-202 | ecosystem: Environmental > Aquatic > Marine > Hydrothermal vents | place: Atlantic Ocean: Mid...
CTCATCGTTACCACCGGTCATATTGTTTTTACCTCTTGCACGACCTATTGCATCAATTTCATCTATAAAAATAATGCTAGGTGATTTTTGTTTTGCTTGTTTAAATAAATCTCTAACTCTAGAGGCACCAACACCAACAAACATTTCGACAAAATCGGAACCTGATAGCGAGAAAAATGGCACATTTGCTTCACCGGCAACAGCTTTAGCAAGTAAGGTTTTACCTGTTCCGGGAGGTCCAACCAATAAGGCTCCTTTTGGTATCTTACCACCTAGTTTTGTGTATTTATCAGGTTTTTTCAAGAAATCAACAATTTCTTGTACTTCTTCTTTTGCACCTTCTAATCCGGCAACATCTTTAAAGGTTATTTTTGTTTTGTTATCCTTTTGGTCAAATAATTTTGCTTTGGATTTTCCGATAGAAAATATTTGTCCGGGTCCACCTCCGGAGCCACCCATTCCTCCGGACATTTTACGCATAAAGAATAACCATATTCCGATTAATAAAATAAATGGTAAAAAACTCATTAACAATTCAGCAAATGAATTATCGTAAATTTCATTATCGGTTTCAAAATCTAAATTGTACTTTTTTTTGGCATTGGTTAAGTAATTTTCAAAATTTTGAAAATCACCATAAGTAAAGGTGAAATCCGGCATTTTTTCGGTTGTAGGTAAAAAGCCTTTTTTCTTTACAAATTTTTTATATTCTTCTTTTTGTTTTGCTTCATCTTTTAAAAATACTTGAGCAACGCCCAAATTTTTAACGGCAACGATTTTTTTAACATCGTTTTGAGGAAGCATTTCTTTAAATTTTGAATAGCTCATTTTCTCATTAGCACTTCCTTGTTTGCCAATGAGCATATATAAAAATAAACCTGCAAAAATTGCGAAGTAAATCCAAGAATAATTGAATTTAACTTCCTTAATAGGCGGTTTTTTTTTGTTCAATTTTTTATTATCACTCATATCTTTTAGTCTTTATTAATAAGTACTTTTGATATTTGTCACTTTGGCGTCTCCCCAAAGTCCTTCAATATCATAAAATTCTCTAATTGGTTTTTGAAAAATATGTACAACCACATCTACATAATCCATTAAAATCCATTCGGCATTTTCTTCGCCTTCTACATGCCAAGGTTTTTCTTGGGCATTTTTACCGACACTTTTTTGAATGGATCCTGAAATTGCACTTACTTGTGTGTTTGAAGTTCCGTCGCATATCACAAAATAATCACAAACTGTATTTTCAATTTCACGTAAATCCAAGATGGTTATATTTTCACCTTTTACGTTTTCTATTCCGTTAATTATTTCTGAAATTAATTGGTCTTTACTTACTTTTTTTTCTGTCATAAATTCATTTTGCTAATAACTGCAAATGTATTAATTTTATCCCTTATAAATAGAATATATTTAATGAAAATTATCAAACTTAATGCCATAGATTCGACGAATGATTTTTTAAAAGAATTGGCCCATAAAATGCAACTTAGAAATGGTATTGTGATTAAAGCCGATTATCAGACTAAAGGTCGCGGTCAATTGCATAATTCTTGGCATTCGGATAGAGGTAAAAATTTGTTATTTAGTGTTTTATATGATTTTAAGGATTTAAAAATTAGTAATCGTTTTTACTTAAATAAGATTGTTTCTATTGCGGTTTCTTCAGTTTTAAAACGATATATACCAAATGTTAAAATAAAATGGCCAAATGACATTATGTCATTTAATAAAAAAATTGCCGGAATTTTAATTGAAAACGTATTTAACGGTAATAACATTCAAAAATCCATAATTGGAGTTGGTGTTAATATAAATCAGATTTCTTTTGTTAATTTACCGAAAGCGACTTCTTTAAAAATAGTGTTAAAAAAAGATTTAGATATTGATTTTATCCTTTCGGAAATATTGGAGGTTTTAGAGAAACAAATTTTTTTGTTAAACGCAGGAAAATTTACCGAGATTGATACCATTTATTTTAAGAATTTATATCGTTATCAAAAACCAAGTATGTATTATAATAATACAAAAGGTTTTTTTATGGCGAAAATCATACACGTAGAGAAAAACGGTATGTTAAAAATGGAATTGGAGGATGAATCAATCGCTATTTTCGATTTAAAAGAAATACAATTTTTATAGATATAAAAATTTATCGAATTGAATTTGTTTAATATAAAATTATAATTTTTCGATATTTTCGTTTAATGTGTTTATGAATTTCTGCAATGGTTTTTTTACCATCATACTTATCATTGGATTAAATTTACCTTCAAATTCAAAATTTGCCTTTGCCTTTCCGTTGTTTTCCAAAATATTAGCTGTTAGAGTAAAAGGAAACTGATCGCTTGCTGATGCTAAAACAATTTTTGAAAAAGGATTTTTTTCTTGTAGTTTTAACTTGATTGTCGGCATCCCTTTTAATGCAAATAAAAAGCCGTTTTCGGTTAATTCAAATTTATCGGTATTTTCAGGCATTAATTTAGAGAAATTGTTAAAATCTGATAAAAATTGATACAATTCTTCTTGTGATTTATTGACATTTATTTGAGGTGTACTTAAATTCATTTTAGTTGTTTTTTGAGCTTGCAAATATACAAAATAAAACGAATCTAAGATATTAAAGTTTAATCGCAAAAATTCATGAAATTAGCTTTGTTTAGCTGTAAAATTCTTTACTTAGTTCTTTGTTTTTCATTAATGTATACAGTAAAAATAGAAATTGTGGTGAATTTTGTGGGTTAAGGTGATTTAAGGTTGTAAATAGTTCCGGCAACGGTATTTGCCAAAAAAAATATAAAATCAACATTATGTAACGTGTTTTAATCGACAAACACAGTAGTAGAGATGAATTTTACATTTTAATAACCAATAGAAATGTGTTCTAACTTTTCTTTATCGATTATTTTAATTTTTTTACCCTTAACCTCAATAATGCCGTCTTTTTTGAAACCGGAAAGTATCCGTATGCTGGATTCTGTGGCAGTACCAATGGAATTGGCTATTTCTTCACGGCTAAGTTTAATGTTTAAAAAACCGTCTTGATCTACACCAAAGGTTTTTAGAAAAAATAAAAGCGAATCTGCCAAACGCTCTTTTACCGTTTTTTGTGCCAGGTTGGCAATGGATAAATTAGCATTATCTAAATCTGCACAAATGGATCTTGTAATATCGTAAGTAAAATCTTTATTTTCCGAAAAACTTTTGTTAATAATAGATTTTGGTATAAAACACGCTTCCATATCTTCTAGGGCAGTTACGGTTAGATGTGCGGAAGTATCACTAATAATAGATCGATGTCCAATCATTTCTCCTTTTTGAATAAAACGAACAATTTGTTCGTTGCCATTTGGAGCTAACTTGGTAACTTTGCATTTTCCGTTTCTAAGACAAAAAATACCTTTTAACTTTGTGCCTTCCTCAAAAATAGTATCTCCCTTTTTAAAAGAAAGCGTCTTTTTTTGGTCTGTTATTTGTCGTAACTCGTCAGTACCCAGTTTATTTAAAGAGTTGAGTTCTTTAACAATACAATTGTTGCAGTCCGGCATTTTTTTAGTTTATTAGTGAATAACAAAATTAACAAAAAAATGACAAAAATCATCTTTTTTTGAGTGATTTTTAGTCTAATTTTGCAAATATTATGGCAGATAAAAAAACTTGTTATCATTGTGGTTTAGATTGTGATAGAGAACACATCGTTTTTAACGATAAAGATTTTTGTTGTAACGGTTGTAAAACAGTCTATGAAATTTTAAATCAAAATGAATTAGGTTGTTATTATGATTTTGAACAATCTCCGGGAACGATACCAAAAGATATTCAAGGAAAATATGATTATTTAGAGAATACGGAAATAGCCGAAAAAATAATCGAATTTAATGATGGCATTACCTCGGTGGTTAATTTTTATGTGCCAAGTATGCATTGTAGTTCGTGTATTTGGGTGTTGGAGAATTTGAATAAATTAAATTCGGGAGTTGTACAATCGGTAGTTAATTTTCCTAAAAAAGAGATTAGAATCACCTATAAAAACGATAAAATTTCATTAAAAGATGTGGTTGAATTAATTACCTCTATTGGTTACGAACCATATATTAGTTTAGAAGATGCAGAAACCGGAAAACACAAGCACGATAAGAAATTAATTTATCAAGTTGCAGTTGCCGGTTTTGCTTTTGGTAATGTGATGTTGCTTTCATTTCCGGAATATTTTCAGGAAAGTGGATTTTGGCTGGATAAGTATAAAAGTTTGTTTCGATATTTAATGCTTACTTTTTCAATTCCTGTGGTAGTTTATTCGGCACAAGATTATTTTATTTCGGCATATAAAGGTTTAAAAAATGGAATTTTAAATATCGATGTGCCAATTGCATTAGGTATTTCGGTTTTGTTTATTCGTTCTACTATTGAGGTTGTTTTTGATTTGGGTCAAGGTTTCTTCGATAGCTTAACAGGTTTGGTTTTCTTTTTACTTTTAGGAAAAATATTTCAAAAAAGCACCTATAATTATTTGTCTTTTGAACGCGATTATAAATCGTATTTTCCTATTGCTGTTACAAAATTAAATAGCGATGGATCGGAAGAAAGTATCGAAGTTTCCAAAATTAAAAAAGGAGAACGCTTGTTAATTAGAAACGAAGAATTAATTCCCGTAGATAGTATTTTAATCAAAGGAGATGCCAACATTGATTATAGTTTTGTTACAGGAGAATCGATTCCGGTAACGAAAAAATCCGGTGACAAATTATTTGCCGGAGGAAAACAAATGTCAGGTGCTATTGAAATTGATGTATTACAATCTGTTGAGCAAAGTTATCTTACGCAATTATGGAGCAATGTGGCGTTTAAAGAAATTAAGGATTTTACCATTAAAAATTTAACTGATAAAATAAGTAAATATTTCACAATCATTATTTTATCTGTAGCAGTGATTGCGGCAATTGTTTGGTGGTTTTTAGATAAATCGATGGTTTTTAATATTTTCACGGCAGTCTTAATAATTGCTTGTCCGTGTTCTTTGGCTTTATCTGCACCGTTTGCATTTGGAAATGTGTTACGTATTTACGGCAGAAAAAAATTCTATTTAAAAAATGCAAATGGCATTGAGCAAATGGCAAAAATCAATACGATAATTTTTGATAAAACCGGAACGATAACAACAAATAAAGATGCCGAAATAGTGTATCAAGGAGAGAAATTATCTGATGTAGAGAAAAATGCTATAAAGAATATTATTCGTTTTTCAAATCATCCGTTAAACAGAATGTTATATGCTTTTTTACCGGATAAAAAAGAAATAGAAATTATTGATTTTAAAGAATATTCAGGTAAAGGAATTATTGCAAAAATTGGAGATTTGGAGTATAAATTAGGATCGTGTAGTTTTGTGAATTGTACGGATAAAACAAAAACGGAAACCAATATTTATGTAGCGATTAATGGTAAAATAAAAGGAAGATTTGTTTTTAAAAATGCGTATAGAAAAGGTTTGTCTGCTGTTTTTAATACGTTAAAAAATAAATATAAATTGGTTATTCTGTCCGGAGACAATGATGGAGAAAAAGCACGATTAGAACAAATTGTACCAAATGGAACCGAAATGGTTTTTAATCAAAAACCGGAAGATAAATTAAATTACATTAAAAAATTACAAGATAAAGGAGCAAAAGTAATGATGATTGGTGATGGATTAAATGATGCAGGAGCTTTGGCTCAGAGTGATTTTGGTATTGCAGTATCCGAAGATACAAATGTGTTTTCTCCGGCTTGTGATGCAATTTTAGATGCACGTGAATTTAATAAACTACCAACCTTTTTAAATTGGAGTAATCAAACAATTAAAATAATAAAAATGAGTTTTGTGTTTTCATTACTCTATAATATAATAGGAATGTATTTTGCTTTAACCGGACAATTATCGCCTATTGTAGCAGCAATATTAATGCCTTTAAGTTCAATTACCATTGTGGTGTTTGTAACGGTTTTAACGAATTGGATTTCTATAAATAAAGATTAGTTCGTTATTGAACGAGTTTAAAAAACGGATTTAAGGTTTAATTTAGATAATACTTATTTTTCGGACTTTAATAATTTCTCCAAATAATGTTCTTTAACGCCAAATTCATTTTTAAGATTTTCAATTTTAGAATGAATTTGATTGGTGTCTTTTTTCTTTTTGGTTTTTTTACCTACTAACATCACATTTTTTCTGGTGTGTTCGTTAGAAACAAATTCAAATATATTGGTTTGGTAGTTGTTTTCTTCTAAGTATAATGCACGTAAGGTATCAGTAAGCATTTCGTATTGTCTTTCTTTAAAAATACCAAATTTTAAAATCGGATTTTTGGGTTCTTCTCCTTTTAACTGTTGCCTGATTTGTTTATGACAACACGGAGCGGTAACAATTAATTTAGCATTAGCAGACATTCCTTTATATAAAGCATCATCGGTTGCAGTATCGCAAGCATGTAAAGCAATTAGAATATCAATTTTATTGTCGTTATAGTCTTCAATCGATTTAGACTCAAACTTTAAATCTGCATAATCGCATTTTTGAGCAATATCATTACAAAAATCTACTAGTTTTTTACGTAACTCAATTCCGGTAACGGTAACATCAAGTCCTTTTTTATTCTTTAAATAATCGTACAAAGCAAAAGTGAGATAACCTTTGCCCGACCCCATATCTACAATTTTAACCTGTTTGGGTAGTTCGGTTGTTTGGATTAGATTTTCAATAATTTCTAAGTATTTATTGATTTGACGGAATTTGTCCGCCATTTTTGGAATGATGTTTCCATTTTTATCACTAACACCTAAATGATGTAAGAAAGCACTTTTTTCAATGCGTTTTTCTTTTGGTTTGTTATTTGTCTCAGGTAATTTATTTTTAAAACTAGGATGTGTTTCTTTAATCGTTACTTTTTTCTTTTTGGAAATAAAAACCTGTACATCTTTTTCTAAGGTAAAAAGCGTTGCAAACCGAAAGGCAGTTAATAGCAAATCATTAAAAATTTCTTTTAATTTCTCAAATTCATAATTTTTAACTTGGTCGTTGGTTTTATAACGATAGGTTACTTGAAATAAAGATTGGTCTTTAATTTTAACCAAACGAACATAGACATTTTGCAATTCATTTTGCTTGCTTAAAGGTTTGCTTAATGTGATTTTAACAAAATCATCGCGTTTTAAACTTGCTTCTATTTCTTTGTAAAAAGGTGTTAAATCATTCATTTTGCAAAGGTAATTGTTTTTAATTAGATGTTAGAATGTGTTTGTAGATAAATCGTCGGTGTCGCTCAAAGCGACACCGACGATTATAATGCTTTATGATATAATTTAGGACAGCTAAAAAAATTACTGTTTTGATTATTTCTAAAACCCTTTCTTCTCAATCAAAGGTTCAATTTTGGGTTCTCTACCTAAAAATTCTTTGTATAATTCCATTCCGGTTTTTGTACCGCCGCTAGCAAGCATTTTACGATATTTTTTAGCCAGATCCTGATTAAAAATATCGCCTGTCTTTTTAAACTCGTTAAAGGTATCGGCATCTAAAACTTCAGACCATAAATATGCGTAATATCCGGCAGAATAACCACCGTCAAAAATATGAGCATAGTAAGTGCTTCGGTATCTAGGTAAGATTTCTTTGATTAATCCTATTTTAGCCATTGCATTTTTTTCAAAAGCATTTACATCTTTTTTTACGGTATCTTTTAAGGTGTGCCAATTCATATCCAAATAAGCTGCCGCCATATATTCGGTTGTTCTAAATCCTTCGTTAAAACTGTTGGCTTTGTTCATTTTTTTAATTAAAGCATCCGGAATTATTTCTCCTGTTTTATAATGTTTGGCGTACATCGCTAAAACTCTTGGTTCACTCATCCAGTTTTCCATTACCTGACTTGGGAATTCAACAAAATCCCTTGGTACGTTAGTGCCTGACATAGAGCCGTATTTTACATTAGAAAACAAACCATGTAAAGCGTGACCAAATTCATGAAATAGGGTTTGTGCCTGACTAAAAGATAGCAATGCAGGTGTGTCTTTTGTAGGTGCCGGAAAATTAAAATTGTTTGTAACTATTGGTGTTACAAAATGATCTACATTAGACTGATTTCTAAGTTCATTCATCCAAGCTCCTCCTCGTTTACTCTCACGTGCAAAGAAATCCATATAAATAACACCCAAGTGTTTACCATCTGCTTCCAAAACTTCATAAACCTGTTGATCTTTATGCCAAGTAGTAATATCTTTTTGCTCTTTAAAGGTTAAACCGAATAGTTTGTTAGCCAAAGCAAATACTCCTTTTTTAACATTATTGAACTCAAAATAAGGTTTGGTTTCATCTTCATTGAAATTGTAATTTTTAGCTCTAACTTTCTCTACATAATAACGCCAATCGCTCCCTCTAAAAGGATCATTAATACCGTCGTTTTGCATCTCTTTTGCCAATAAATCGCGTTCTTTTTTGGCCATTTTTAATGATGCAGGCCATAATTTATCCATAAGTTTATAAACGTTATCCGGATTTTCAGCCATATTATCCGATAACACATAATCAGCCCAAGTGTTAAAACCTAAAATTTTTGCTTTTTCAGCTCGTAACGAAGTCATTTCTTGTACAATATCTTTGTTGTCTTTATCGTTGTTGTTATTGCCTCGCATAGCGTAACCCCAAAAAATCTTTTCACGTAATTCTCTATTTGGAGAGCTTTGTAGAAACGGATTAATACTAGGTCTTTGTAAGGTAAACGACCAGCCGTTTTGATGTCCACGTTTTTTAGCTTCTTCGGCAGCCATTGCGACTAGACTTTCCGATAAATTTCCTAAATCTTCTTTTTTATTGGTGTAGATTTCAAAGCTATTGGTTTCGTCTAAAAGGTTTTCGCCAAATTTGGTAGATAATTCCGATAAGCGTTTGTTGATTTCTTTTAAGCGTTCTTTTTGTTTGCCTTCTACATTAACACCTGCACGAACGTAGCTTTTATAAGTTTCTTCTAAAAGTCGTTTTTCTTCAGCATCTAATTTTAAATTGTCCTTTTGCAGATAAACGGCTTTTACCTTTTTAAATAAATCGGAATTTAATTTAATAGCATCGCTATGAGCAGTGAGCTGTGGCATTATTTTTTTTCTGGTTTCTTTTAAAACATCATCAGTATTAGCTGCAGAAACTGCAAAAAATACGCTGGTTACTTTGTTTAAATCTTTTCCACTAGTTTCAAGAGCTTCAACCGTATTTTTAAAAGTAGGTTTCTCTTTGTTGTTAATAATTGCATCGATTTCTTTTTGATGTCTTTTAATAGCTTCTTGCATTGCAGGAAGATAATCTTCACTTTTTATTTTGTCAAAAGGAGGCGTTCCAAAAGGCGTTTCCCATTTTGCTAACAACGGATTTTCAACAATAGTTTGCATTTGTTTGGTGTCTTTTTTTGTTTGTTCGGTTTTACAAGAAAGTAAACTTATTCCGATAAGGAAAATAAAAAATATTTTTTTCATTCTAAGATTATTTTATGGCCTGCAAGATACATATTTTACTTATATTTGAAAGTATTAATTTTTTAAAACACGAAACAATGAACGCACACGAAATAGACTATAAAATTTATGGTGAAGAAATGCAATTTGTAGCGATTGAATTAGATCCGCAAGAAGCGGTAATAGCCGATCCGGAAGCTTTATGATGATGGAAGATGATATTGTTATGAACACAATGTTTGGTGATGGTTCAGGAAAAGATAAAGGACTTTTTGGGAAATTACTTTCTGCAGGAAAACGAATTTTAACCGGTGAAAGTTTGTTTATGACGGTTTTTCATAACAATGGCATTTTAAAAAGAAATGTTTCTTTTGCATCACCGTATCCCGGAAAAATCATTCCAATTGATTTAAGTGTCGTTGGAGGTAAATTTATCTGTCAGAAAGATGCTTTTTTATGTGCAGCAAAAGGCGTCTCCATTGGCATTGAATTTTCAAAAAAAATTGGTAGAGGTCTCTTTGGAGGCGAAGGATTTATTATGGAAAAACTAGAAGGCGATGGTTTGGCGTTTTTACATGCTGGAGGTACTGTGTATAAAAAGGAATTACAAGCAGGCGAAAAATTACGTGTAGATACAGGTTGTGTTGTTGGTTTCTCAAACTCCGTAGATTATGATATTGAATTTATTGGAGGCATAAAAAATACCGTTTTTGGAGGTGAAGGTCTTTATTTTGCTACACTTCGTGGTCCCGGAACTGTATTTGTACAATCTTTACCATTTAGTCGTTTGGCTGACCGTATTATAGCTGCAGCACCACGTATAGGAGGGAAAAGCAAAGGCGAAGGTAGTTTGCTTGGCGGTTTAGGTGATTTATTGGATGGTGATAATAGTTTTTAAAAACATTTTCTAATCAATAGGATAGTTTTATCTTTGCTCCCTTAAATTAGAATTCAAAGACAGTAAACGATGAAATACCTTCATAACGATATCGAAAAAAAGTGGCAAAAACACTGGGCGGAAAACCAAACTTTTAAAGCCGAAAACAATAGCGATAAACCTAAATTTTATGCTTTAGATATGTTTCCTTATCCAAGTGGAGCAGGTTTGCATGTTGGGCATCCGTTAGGATACATTGCATCCGATATTTATGCAAGATACAAACGCCATAAAGGCTTTAATGTTTTGCATCCGCAAGGTTATGATAGTTTTGGTTTACCTGCCGAGCAATACGCTATCCAAACAGGACAACATCCGGCAAAAACTACCGAAGAAAACATAAAAACATATCGCCGTCAGTTAGATAGAATCGGATTTTCATTTGATTGGAGTAGGGAAGTGCGTACTTCAAATCCGGATTTCTACAAACATACACAATGGATTTTTACAGAACTATTCAATTCATATTACTGTAATATCGACGATAAAGCTTTGCCAATATCCCAATTAATTGAAGAATTAGAAAAAAACGGAAATGCAAAAGTAGATTCACCTTGTGATGAAGATACACCACAAATAACAGCGGAAGATTGGAATAATTTTTCTGAAAAGGAAAAACAAGAGTTTCTTTTAAAATACCGATTAACGTATTTAAAAGAAACTACTGTAAACTGGTGTCCTGCATTAGGTACGGTTTTAGCAAATGATGAAGTTGTTAACGGCGTTTCCGAGCGTGGCGGACATCCCGTGGTGCAAAAAAAGATGATGCAATGGTCTATGCGAATCACAGCTTATGCTCAGCGATTGTTAGACGATTTACAAGATATCTATTGGCCACAACCAATAAAAGATATTCAAACCAATTGGATTGGACGAAGTGAAGGTGCACATTTGGAATTTAAAATTCAGAATTCAGAATTTAAAATTGGCGTATTTACAACACGTCCGGATACCATTTTTGGAGTAAGTTTTATGACTTTAGCACCGGAACACGAATTGGTTAAAAAAATTACCACTCCCGAGCAAAAAGATGCGGTAGAAGCTTATGTGCAAGCAACAGCAAAACGTACGGAACGCGAGCGAATGAGTGATGTGAAAACCGTTAGTGGTGTCTTTACAGGAGCATATGCCGAGCATCCATTTACCAAAGAACCGATTCCTATTTATATTGGTGATTACGTTTTGGCAGGATACGGTACCGGTGCTGTGATGGCTGTGCCTTGCGGCGATCAACGTGATTACGACTTTGCAAAACATTTTAATTTACCTATTCCTAATATTTTTAAAGATGTCGATGTATCGGAAAAAGCTTTTGAAGACAAAGGAAATACAGTAATTGATAACTCCGATTTTTTAACCGGTTTACCATATAAAAAAGCATTTAAAACCATTATTTACGAGATGGAAAAACGTGGTATCGGTTACAAAAAAGTAAATTATCGTTTGCGTGATGCCATTTTTGCAAGACAGCGTTATTGGGGAGAACCAATTCCGGTTTATTATGATGAAAATAAAATGCCTAAAACCATAGCAAAAGAGCATTTACCTTTAATTTTGCCCGAAGTAGAAAAATATTTGCCTACCGAAGATGGGCAACCGCCACTCGGAAATGCTAAAAATTGGGCTTGGGACACCAAAACTAATAAAGTAGTAAGCAACGATTTAATCGATTATAAAACGGTTTTTCCGTTAGAGCTCAATACAATGCCGGGATGGGCAGGTAGTTCTTGGTATTTTAATCGTTATATGGATGCTCATAATCCTAATGAATTTGCAAGTAAAGAAGCGTTGGATTATTGGCAAGAAGTAGATTTATACATCGGCGGTTCAGAACACGCAACAGGGCATTTGTTGTATTCTCGTTTTTGGCAAAAATTTTTATTTGACAGAGCTTTTGTTCCT